>Ga0206131_10006714_pt1 | contig 11715 bp, 3 predicted proteins | sample Helgoland_Spring_FD_148636 | JGI IMG/M metagenome (GOLD analysis project Ga0206131, IMG submission 148636) | Pelagic subsurface seawater microbial communities from Kabeltonne, Helgoland, North Sea - Helgoland_Spring_Bloom_20160517_1 | ecosystem: Environmental > Aquatic > Marine > Epipelagic ... | reverse complement strand
GAATAATCTCCTGATGCTGTATGGCCACAACCACCACCTATGGTTGAATAGTCTCCTGATGCTGTGTTATTTGTACCACCACCTATGGTTGTATAATATCCTGATGCTGTATTATTTCCACCACCACCTATTGTTGAATAATTTTCTGATGCTGTATTTCCATTACCACCACCTATAGTTGAATAATCTCCTGAGGCTGAGTTACCACATCCACCACCTACGGTTGAATAAGGTACTGATGTTGAGTTACTATAACCTCCACTTAATGTTGAATAATCTCCTGATACTGTGTTAACATTCCCACCACTTATAACTGAGTAACGTCCTGAGTTTGTATGACCACCATTTATAGGTTTTATTGAGTCAGTGCCTGTACCTTCTTCATAGATACTTGAACCCCCTCCTGCAGAACCCGTATCTACAGTTATAGGAAAAGTACTACCATCACCTTTTGTAAAGGTAATTTCGTTTAAATCGGCAGAAGCAGTTATTAAAAGAGAACCAGTATCAATTGAACCTGTATCTATAGTAATTACAAAATTACTATTGTCTCCTTTTGTAAATGTTATATCGTTTAAATCTGCTGAAGCTGTTATTAAAAGAGAACCAGTATCAATTGAACCTTGGGAAATTGAAGAAGTTAACATTCTAAATATCTGCCCTGTAGTTTCGTCAAAAGATAAAATATTATTTCTTTCTTGGGTTAATACAGTTGTAGGTTCAATACTTACAGAACCTGTTACTCTAAAAGAACCAGAAATTGAAATATCATAATCTTTTTGATCATCTGAAGAAAAAGCGTCTACTGATTGGGAAACATGCCATGACTGTACTATATCTCCTTGTTCTATATCAGTTTTATATTTAAGCTTATTTGCCATTTTAATTTAATGTTTATTATAAATATAAACTATCTATCTATATTTACTAAGATAGTAGTATCTGTTGTAGGTGATGATTGTAAGGGTTCTGAAAGTTTTCCTACAGCCATTAATTCATAATCTTGGTTATATAAACCTATAGTTGTAATATAAGGAGAAAAATATGAACTAGTTATAAACCCTAAAGGAATACCTATAGAGGCAGTGTTCTCCCATTGTATATCGCTTCCTGAGAATTGGGTAGGGATTTGGCTTCCTGTTATGGAACTAGGGTTTAAAGTATAATTAAATTCATCTTCATTTATTGTAATTTGATATTGGGTTTCAAATAGTTTATATGAACTTGAAAAAGACATAGTTACATTATTTGAATCAATAAAAAACCCAGCATCAAAGGTTGAAGTAGAAACAGACCCATATTGTGGTGTACCATAAAGCAAAGTACCATATAATGGGTTATTAGTTTCTCCTTCAGAATTAAATAAAGTTATAATTCCATGTTGGTAAATAATATTTCCATTTATATAACTATAATCTAATAAAGAAGAAGACTTATATAATAACCTTCCTTCTCCATCATCTTTTATAGAACCGCTTTCTTGACTTTCTAATAAAAAAGAATTAGGTTGAATATAATCTCCAAATAATTTAGAAGGGATTGAAATAACACCAACTTCAACTGATGGTGTTGAGGTACTAGCGGTAGGGAAAATTTTATTAGGCCATAATGTAGTTTGTTCGTAATTATAAAAATTTGTTTGTTGAATTTTACCTATTAAAGTATTTCCTTCTTCATTAGCTCCTAATAAAATACTTGAAGTTATAGCATTACCTGTAAATCCTCTACTACCTGATATATAGTTTGAGTAATATAATTGTTTAATGGAATCATAGATTAAGATTTCAGATTGTTGTTGTCCAGGGATATTACCAGTTAATGTACTACCCGATATTAAATATTCTCCACTTTTACCTAAAAATCTATCTATACCTACATCAGGGGTAATAAGAATATCTCCTCCTATAAAAGAAAATCCCTTATTTACCTCAAATGGAGATACTATTAAATCTTGTGTGTTTAATTGTTTGTAAGCACTCATTCATTTTAGAAATCTAATTTAACTCTAACAAGAGCTTCTTTTGTAAAATCTTTTTGAATTGGGCGAGATAGTTTAGCTACTGCTAATAAATCATTTGAATCATTATATAACCCAATTGTTGTTGGAAAAGTTTGGGGGTTATTAATAAAATAAGGATAAATTACCTCACCTGTTGAACCTGATATAAATGATGGGTTTTCAGTATAATTATATTCATTATTTCTTGCCCTAACAAATACAAAATCTGAAGTTAAAGTCTCTTGAGAGTTTAATTCAAATATATTACCATTTGTATCTCCTACTGAGCCCGAAATGTGTTTATATAATTTAGACGGATTATCTCCAAAGGTATTAGAAGATGTTTCAGTATCAAGATTAATACCACCCCCGGTTGCTGTATTATCATCTAAAGCTGATGCATTTAATAGTATAGTAGAAATGTCAGGTAAAACAAGACCATAGGAACCACTAGCTTCAGTATATCCATTTCCTCCCGATGATGCATTCCATGCAGTACCATCTGAACCTGATATAAGTTGGTATGCTCTCATTGTACCATAAAATGTAGGTAAAGTTACCATATTAGAGTCATCTGTTAAACTTATTTTATCATAAGTTGCAAATGCATTACTACTGGATATGATTAGATTCAAAGAACCAGGGAGTAGTGATTGTTTATATCTTGCTCTTTCAATACTAATTACGTAAAAATCATTATCTGCACTTCCAGTACTTGTAGGACCCCAAGTAAAATTAGAATTTTCATCTTCTAATACTAAAGTTCGATATTGACCATAAATAGTAGTAGTAGGAGATATAAAATCAACACTTGAATCAAAATTTACACCCCCACCTCCATTTTTATTAGCATAGGCTACTTGAAATTGTACTGCAGCAGAAGGATCACTTGATGATGTTTGGTATACGTTTAAATAATAAGGACCAGAAGATCCTTCTTTTTGAATTGAAGATGTGAAGAAGGTGTTTAAAGAAGGAGAATTATTGCTCCATACAGTAGAAGTTACTGAGTCTGAACTTACTACAAAATCTTCAGGATCTAATCTTTTAAATGCCATATGTTATTATGTTAAGGATTGTTGAGTTATTGTTACAGGTATTGTTAATCTAGCCCCACTATCTAATCCAGTTACGGTTAAAGTTGTTCTTAATTGTGTATTAGTACCAAATAAAGTATTAACTGTTGTTGCTGTTAAATTAATTTGGGTTCCTATTACAGTTTTAGAAACACTAGTACCTATAGTTTGAGTTGAATTTGTATTAGCTTGTATTGCAGCATCTGTTTGTATTCCTTGACCTGTGAAGGTGCTTAATAACCTAACATCTCCTATAGTTGCGCTATATCCAGAAGTTTCAAATATTTGTTCGTTACCCAAATAATTTAACGTTTGAGGTGTAATAGCTAATTGAGCTCCTTGTTTTAATGTAATAGCTGCATAGCCTAAATCAAGAACTGGAAGCTTAGCTGTACCTCTAGGTAAAGTTGTTAATTTATATTTCATTATTTGAAGTTCACTTGGAAATGCTTCTAATAAAGGCATATTATCTATGGCTTCCCCATAATAGGCAGAGCCAGAAGGGTGATTAGGGTTATAAAGAGTATAATCTATTTCATCATCTGATAGAGCAAATTGTGTAATTTGGAATGAACCATCATTCCTAGCTAGTGATTCTCTACCTTTTGTTGTTAAAATAGCATCAACTGTAATTACTGAGTTGTTTAAATATCCCATTTATTTTATTATTTTATTATAAATATATATTCTATTAAGATTCTATTATTCCTTTTGAAATTAAAGTATTTACTATTAAAGAAGCACTTTGAATTAAATATTCTGTTGGAAAATCCGGATACAATATACCAGGAGTACTTAACGTTTCCAAGTCACTATATGAAGCTGTGTAGTTTCCTTGATTATCTATACTTCCACTTAAAGCAAACTGAGCTGATCCGGTGTTTACTATTTTTTGGCTTATACTAGCACTAGCTAAAATACCATATGGAAATGGAGTATCCAAATATAAAGATCTAGGAGAAGAAATAGGTCTTCTTACTAAAAAGAAATCTTTATTTATAGAACTATCTACAGATTTATCTAATTTTACTTTTAATCTTCCATTACCTCCTACAACATTTTCAGAAGGTGCAAATACTTCTGTAACTGTGTAAATAAAATTTTCATTATTTCCAAATCTAAACTCATCACCTTCTTTTACTTCTAAAGGATATTCTATAGTATCAAAGTTAGTATTTTTGGGCTCTATATTTCCAGGAAAATATTGGGAAAATCCAGGGTAATAATCTAGTTTACCTTGATAAAAACCTGTACCATATGCCTCATTGAAATTAGAGGAAGACATTACTAATATACTTTGATCTAATGATGTATAGCTACTATCATTACTAGCATCCCCAAATACCCAAAATGGAGCTTGAGCTTTATTAGCTTCATCTAATAAATGATCATAAGTTCCTTGACCTTGGATTATAGCAGGAGTATATTTTCCTGGGTAGGCGAGAGGAAAAAATAATCCTTGTTGGTTTTTTCTACTTGCATTTTTAAATTCTCCTTCTATCTTCCAATTAATAGAATCTCCAGCCTTAATTGTATATTTACCTGAGTTAGCGTTTATTATCCATTCTAATGCTAGGATGTTTTCACTATTTTTAGGTTTTCTTTTTCTTATTAAACCTAAATCAAATAAAGTTTCAAACATTTCCCAATCAACTTGACAAATAATTCCCCCTCCAGGTACTTCTACTTTTGTATATTTCCATCTATTAAGGAACCATGATCTTTTTCTTTTTTGTTTGCGAATTTTAGATGTTGGGATATTTTGATATGTAAACCACCCATAATCATCTACATCTTCTATTAAATAAACTTGATTATCGGTTGTATATACTTTACAATCTATGCTCTCAAGATTAAAAGGTTGTTGAGTATCATCTGCAGAACCTGTAAGCATTTTTAAAGAAAAAGTAAGTTCATCTCTAGTATCATTTGTTTCACTTACATAAGATGTTACAAATGAAGTATTTAAAGATATAATTTGTTCATTATCTAAATCTTCTCCTAAAGTACCCCAACCTACATCAGTATACGCAGCAGCTTGATTAGAACCATCACTCCAAGGGTTAATAGTTACACCTGTTGGTATAGTAACAGCTTCTGAAGGATCTATTGTGTAACTTACAGTTTGAGTTGGTGAAGTAGTATCTATGGAAGAAGTGCCTGCTGCTGTAAAGGCACCAAATGTTACACTAGTTGCATCATCATTATCATACCTTGAAATATATCCTGAACCTGATAATGGGATACTATTAGAATAATTATCCCCAGAGTTTTGAGAGTAACAAATAGGAGTTACATATTGAGTTATTCTTTCTATTGGAGCAGGAGTTGATAAAGGTGTATACTGATTATTTCCTGTTTTTATAGCAAATTTACCTAAAGTTGTATTAGGAAACACAGCTTGAAAAGTATCAATACTTAATTGATCTGATAATGATGGAGGTAAAGCATTACCTTGTTCATCAATTAAATAATTTAAATTAACTCTAGTTAATCCATTAATATTAGGATAAGGATCATCTAAATCATTAAAATATCCAAAAAATGCGTCTCTTAATTCCAATGTTGGGTTTTTACCATAAGTACCCTCATCTCCAATAGACCAAATATTTATTTTTTGACTAGTTGATTTAACTCCATTATATCTAGGGTTAATATTAGATAGTTGAGTATAATTTGAATCTGGGACATCTGCTTTTATTGCAGTATTGTCTAATATTTGTTCTTGATTAACAGGAATAATTGGTCCAGATTGATCATTATAATCTACATCCATTATAAAAGTATTAGACCTTTGTTGGCTGTAATTATTTAAAAGAGGTTGACAATCTAATGCTAAATTAAAAGGTAAAACTCCTGTTCCATAAAAAGTAGGAATAATAGTTGAAATATCTCCAGGTTGTCTAAAATTATCATAAGCAGGAGGAGATGTTAAGGGAGACCATATAGATTGGCTTGGGAGGATACTAGCAGTAATTGCTGTAATAACTAGTCCTGAGCTGTTATCTATTTTATCTAAACCAAGAGAAAATCTAAAAATATCATTAACATTAAATAAAGGATTAAAAGTAAAATTCCCTTCAACTTGGGTTGTGTTTATGCTTGCTCCACCAGGTATAGTAAAAGGAAGAGATACTATTTCATTTCCTATAAAATTGGGATTATTTATATTACTCTGTCTTAATCTTAAGCTACCAGTAGCATCAAATGTTCCACCCCCACCACCATCAGTAGTAGATTGTGTTATATATAAAAGAGATAAATCAGAATTAGTTTCAAAAGCTACATTTTGAGAAGTTACAGGTAAACCATTAATAGACCCAGTTTGATAATTACTCATAGAATATTCTATGTAATATAAATCTCCTTCTATATTTAAAGTTCTAGCAGATGAAGCAGGGTTAGTATCCTCTATATTTAAAATAGGTGATTCAGTAAAGTTTATTATAGACCCTTTATTTATAGATTGGGCTAATTCTTGTGAACCTGTTATTATAAATTCTCCCTCAGAACCTGTTCTTTTTAAGAAAATATCTATATCTGCTTTTGGGTAAAAATCAGTAGTAAGAGCTCCTGGAAGGAGGTTTCTATCATTTCTACCACTATATGTCCCATAAGATTGGTAATTTAAAGTTGAAGGTTCAGCGTTCCCTTTAACAATAACTGTATACCCGGATGATGGGATGGTTGCTGTAGATGGGGGGAATGTGCCGTAAGTATAATTAACATTCATACTTAATGAAAAGGTATTAATGTCATAAAACACATCATCACTTTTGTTATTTCTAATAGTAAATTTAAATATGATATCCTCCTCTGTAAACGTGCTATAATTAATAGTAGAGATATCATTAACTGTTTCTAAAGTAGTAGTGTCTGGGGAAGAATCGTAAGGATTAGAATTTAAAGTATATAAAATAACAGGGAGTGGTCCTTCATTTCCGGTTGATAAGTCAATATCTTGAGCAACCATATTAAACCCAAAATCTTGATCACCATCACCTATTATTGTTAAATTAAAATTCAAATTAATATTAGTAATATTAACATTAGAAAAACCAGTAAAATCTTCAATATTTTCTACTAAGCGTGAACCTGAAAGGATTAGATTACCATCCATGGAGTTAGTTTGAGTTACAGGGGATGTTCCAAGTAAAGGTAGGGAAGAACCTGAAAATGTAATACAATCAAAAATTGTAGTTACAAAAGAACCTGTAAAATCTCCATTGTAATCAGCAGGATCAGGTCCTGATTGTAATGAACTACCTGATAATGGTTGGGCTCTAGGAGTTGGGGTTAAAGGGGTGGGAGTTCCATTTAAGGTTAAAGATGGAAAATACCAATCCATACTAGCTGTTCCTCCTAATTTAATTTTTGGATGACCTCCAATATTACTTAAAGGGGTTCCTGATCCTTCATTTCCTGGAATTTGAGTGTTATATGGGATTTCAAATTGGGTTGAACTTAAATTTTCTACATTTAAGGGGGAGGGTATAAAAGTTGTAGGGTTAACTAGAGGTTGATAGGGCATTACAAAATTTTGGTTTGTTAAACCTGCTCCTTGATAACTAGAATGTGAATGGTATAACCCTATAGTTTCTAAAGTACTACCACCTACTACTATTGAAGAACTATAAGATATAGAAGCTGTTATAAACCATGGAATGTTAGGTGTATAAGCTATATTGTAAGACCCATAATTTGTATATGCAGTATTTGATAAAAGTGTATTAGTATTAATATCTTCTGAACCAGTATTGAAGAAATTAAGGGCATCGTTAAGAGAATTACTATTCCAATAAAATATATTTTGTTCCTGGGATGATTCCCCCACATTTAAAAATACTCCTTGTTGTACAGTGTCTTCAAGTTGAGCATCATCTATTGAAGTAGTATATGATGTTTGTGTTTCTAAACTCCAATTCATTGAACCTCCTTGGTTAGATGAAGTTATAGGATAATAAGGGGTACCGTCTATAACTTGATAAAAATTATTACTATTATTGGAGGGATCAAGTGAAATAGTTAGATTAACATGATTTGCAAATTCTGTTATTCCCTGTATTTTATACTCAGTTACAGATAAATTATATGGTAATTGAGCATCCCCAAATATAAATTTTATATTATCAGAACCATTTAAAAAAGTACTTACTTCGTTACCTAATTTATCAAACTTACTTAACTTAATATAAGTAGTTTGTTGTACACCAGATAATCCTTGATCAGTTTGTCTTGATGATATCCAAGCATATCCTGATATTGGGTAGTTGTTAGGGGTAAGAAATGATGTTTCATTAACTACAGCACTGTCAATAGTCTCGTCTGTTGAGAAAAATAAGGGTTGATATATAAGAGCATCATCACTAATATTTAAATAGGGTTCACAATCAGGGTTTAAATCCTGGTCAGTAACAATAATAGTTGAACCACTAAATATCCCATCGTAAAATTCTGATTGGTTATCTTTAGACCATTTTCTAGGTCCTAGATAAGAACCACTAATATATTGTGAACTGCTTTGATTAAAAATTGTTGTATTTAATATTGAACCTTCATTATCTTCTTGCCAACTTTGAGTCAAGAAAAATCTATTGTTAGGACCATTTCCATCTGAACCTGATATATATGATTTTAGATTGTTAAATCTTTCAAATGAACCCCCTGTTCCACCACTAAATTTATATATTGCAGAACCTGAAGTTGAATATTGGGGAAAATCTAGTGAGCCTGAAGTATAATTTTTTGGGAGATTTACTACTAATCCTTCATAATCATGTAATGAAGATGTTACTTGTGCAGGTCTTTGCCTATTTCTTTCTAATAAATGTTGTTTTACTACTACACCAGAAGCTAAACTTGTTCTAGCAGGAGTAAAATCTTTAATCATTTTAAATAGTGAATTATCAAAAAACTTAATTAATCTAATAAAATCTACTATATCATATCCTTTAATATATTTTTCAAAATAAGCATCTCTTAATCTATCTAAATTAGGATAACTGTAATCTGATGAAGAAATAAATCTTGGGTCTCCTATATAATCTCCTAAATTAAAATACCCTAACTGTGCATTAATATCATCATTAATTTGATTTGTAGGTGAAAATGCTACTTCTAAATAATTAATATTAGGTGTATAACTTTGGCTTATATATGAGGTTTGTTGAATTGACTCAAGAGGAGAAATTGTTATTTCATCCTCATTGGATATAGTAGCTTGAGAAGAAGTTGGAGTTTGAAAACCATAAGGGGATTCAGCTAAAATTAAATTTTCAGACTGTATTTTATCTGTAATTCTATTTTTAATGCCTACTGGGACTTGGTCTTGGTATATATTTTCTATATTATTTACCCAATTTTCCCCATTAAGTCTAAAACTACTACCAACAACAACATTAAGATCTGTAAAAGATTGAGTTATTTGTATTTCAGAACCTGTTACTCTAGGATGAATTGATAATCTATTATCAATATCTAATTTACTACCTAAGTCTGCCCTAAAATATAATTGGTCTGGGGTTGAATTTATACTATTTCCCTCAGCTGAATTAGGGTTAGTGACATAATCATAAAATTTGCTTTGACTAATTTCAGTATTCCAAAACCTATATTCTTGAAAAGATCCTGAAAAAGGTTCATATACTTTACTATTTATAGAAACAGGGGTTTTAATGTTTAAATAAGCGTTTGTTGTATTATTATATGATGTAGAATCAAATCCTAATGTACTACTAGAAGCGTTAAATCCTATTGTATTATTTATATTATTAGCAGAATATAGACTAGCTGTAGTTCCTTCTATATTCATTTGTACAGACCACCAATCTCCATCAAAAAAAGGTAAATATACACTAGCTGATAAGTTCGGGTCTAAAGTATTAGAAGGAATAAATTTTAAAGTTCCATAGGTATCATATGGATTTGGAATAGAACCTGAGTAGGAACCAGTTATTAATCCAGAACCTGTATATTCTAAAACTAAGCTTCCTCCTTCAAATGTTGAGTCAAATGATGAATACCAAATGGATTGGGAGTATCTAATATTACTGCTAGGTAAATTATCTTCAGGTGATGGGATACCATTAGTTTTAAATCTTAATTGGATTGATTTAGGGTGAGTATTACCAAAATTAATACTTGAGGTTATATTGGATTCTACATAATGGGTTGAATTTGGACCTGTATTAAATGCATAATTAAATATATTTTGTTCTAAATCATAATCTTGTGACTCATTTTTATCTTTCCCACCAAATTCATTTACCCTTAAAATAGTATCAGGAATTCCATAGGACGTAATTAATGCTCTTAAACTAGCTATTGTACCTTTAGTTTTAAGTAAATATGGTATATTATGGTAAACTCGTTTATATACCTGTTTTTGTACATCATTTAAGGGCACTATGTCATTAGAAGCAGATATTTGAGTATCTACATACTCAAACCCAGTTTCTGTTGGTAAACTACTAGTTATGTTAGGAAAAGGGAATAAACTTCCTGAAGGGGTTAATCCTAAAAAAGCAGTAAATAAATCATCATTATTAAAATTGCTAGAATATAATTTTACCCCAAAATCCTTAATAGCGTCTGCTACTAAATCTTTAGATATTCCATAATCTAATCTATTATCAGCATCAAATTTATTTGAAATATCTTTAGTATATACCCAAACATTATCATAATATTGACTAACCATATCAACAAAAAGTTCATATCCTCTATTTTGTGGGTCTTCTCTTAAGTATTCTGGTATAGACCATTGGAGCCAATCTTTATTATTTTGGTCATAATTTGAAGCTGAAAGGGCTTGACCTCCATAGTATAGACTATTAGGATCGGCACTACCAACCCAGTTTAAGGCTTCAGTACTTCCCGTTGAGTATAGTTGAAATGGGGGTTCAGTGTTTTGTTTTGGATATGAATATTGTGAACCACTATTAAAGTATAAAAAATACTCATACCCATCAAAGTTTTTAATAATATTATCAATTTTACCTGTTAATATTGCTTTACTTGAACTATAAGCAAAAGTATTAGTAGTATTAGAGGTAGAAGTATCAGCTATAATTTGATTATTAGTAGCTTCTATTAAACCTACTTTATAGTAAAAATTTTCTAATCTAGTTTGAGCTGAGCTAAAGTTAACAAAATTTTCATATTTTTCATAATTAATATTTATATTAACTTCTTTTTGATTTAGTAAACTTTTAATTTGGTTTATAGAACTTGTTACATCAGATTTAAGTAAAGTATCAAAAGAAAACAATTCGCTTCCTTTAGAAGTTTCTTGTGTAATATTTAAACTATAATTAGGACCAGCAATATATGTAAAATCTTCTTCTATAATGGGAATAAAAGGAAAATTTAATTGATAAGCTTGTGGGGAAGATAATTCTTCAACTATCCATAGTTCATCTTTTAAATTAAAATTAGCAGGAAGTGGTTCATAAAGTTTTATTAAAACCGTAGGGTCTAAATTTTCTTCAGTGTCTAATTGAAAATTGTTAGCTATTATAGTTTGATTTTCACCAAAATTAAGATAAAAATCGACAAAATAATCTGCTTCTTCTCTGTATTGTATAAAGGAATTCGATGAAGAAATTATTAATTCATTATCAATAATATTACTGTCTAATC
>Ga0206131_10006710_pt1 | contig 11716 bp, 8 predicted proteins | sample Helgoland_Spring_FD_148636 | JGI IMG/M metagenome (GOLD analysis project Ga0206131, IMG submission 148636) | Pelagic subsurface seawater microbial communities from Kabeltonne, Helgoland, North Sea - Helgoland_Spring_Bloom_20160517_1 | ecosystem: Environmental > Aquatic > Marine > Epipelagic ... | reverse complement strand
AAAAAAGGGTCACAACTTTTAAAAGTTGTAACCCCTTGATTTTCAGTGGGCCCACATGGACTCGAACCATGGACCACCTGATTATGAGTCAGGTGCTCTAACCAAAACAAACAAATAGCCATCCCGTAAAAAAAGGTACTTAAACCCTTGTATTGTGTGGTTTATTGTTAAAGTGGATTATGTTTATTATCGGTTTGGTTTGTGTTATTGTGCTACATTTGTGTTACAAATGTGTTACAGTAAATTTTAATAGTTATGTTGAAAGCCCACACAGCAATTTATTTAGATACAAACAGGCCAAAAAAAAATGGGCTTTGTTCAGTTAAAATTAAAGTTACTTACAACCGCAAACGCAAATACTATTCTACTGGAATAGATTTGAAACTTGATGAATTTGAACAAATACTATTTGGCAGACGGAAAACCTCTGAGCAGAAAGCGACAAATAAGAAGATTTCATATTTTGAAGATAAGGCCAATGATGTAATAAAAAACCTTCATGTTTTTTCTTTTGATGCTTTTCAGGAAAATTTTTTAGATGATAGAAATACGGCCAACAGCGTATCATTTGCGTTCGATAAATACATAGACGAATTGAAATTTGAAAGCAGATTAGGAACAGCTTCAAGTTATGAATGTGCTAATAATAGTCTTTCGCAGTATAGGTCAGATTTAACGTTTGCCGAAATAACCCCAAAGTTTTTAAAGAAATATCAAAATTGGATGACAGATAATGGCCGAAGTATTTCCACAGTTGGCATTTATTTAAGGAGCCTTCGAGCTGTTTATAACGCCCAGAAGATTGATAAAACAGCATATCCCTTTGGAAAAGGTAAGTACGTTATACCGACAAGTAAGAACACTAAAAAAGCGTTGACACTCGACGAAATTGGTAAAATATACAATTATGATGCACCCAGAAACAGCCCAACGGAAATGGCAAAAGATTACTGGATATTTATGTATTTATCGAATGGAATGAATGTGAAAGATTTGTGTTTACTTAAATGGAAAAACATTGATGGAAACATGCTCACTTATCAAAGAGCCAAAACTGAGAGAAGTAACAAGGAACGCAAGACTATTACCGTAGCATTAAAGGCAGATAGTTCAGAAATAATAAAAAAGTGGGCCATTCCATCTCTAAATAAAGACGCTTACATATTTCCACATTTCACCAATAAGATGGATGCTGTACAAATGAGAAAAATTGGAAAGCAACTAACAAAAAAAGTAAATAAGTATGTTAAAGAAATCGCTATTTCAGAAGGAATAAACAAAACTGTAACAACGTATTATGCCAGGCATTCATTTGCCACCGTATTAAAACGTTCAGGCGTACAAACTGAAATGATAAGCGAACTACTAGGACATAGTTCAATGAGTGTTACAGAAAGCTATTTAGATAGCTTCGAGAACGAACAAATACAAGATAAGACTGATTCACTAACAGCATTTAAAAAAGCTAATTAAAAGCGCACCCAAACTGACGGAACACATCGATTTAAAAACCACACAGATTTACGCGAAGATTATCGACAAAACCGAGCGCAAAGCAGCCAATAAAATTAAACTGGATATGTAACCACTTAAAGCGTAAAAGACAAATGGAATTTATAAAACAAACAGAATTATTTTTTATTCAGTTGCAATACTGTTTAGGAATAGAACCCGAACCAATTTTACAAACTGAAAAGGGATATTTCAGTTTTAGTTTAAAACCCGATATTTTTTTAAAGCTGATTAATGATTTTCAAATTGAATACCCGTTTATTCCCGAAAATAAAATCATTGAATTGAAAGGGTTAATGAGTAAAGAAAATATAAACACTAAAGATGCCTTGGAGATAATTGACAACTACAAAAAACAGTATTGGTTTGTAAATACGGTTATAATGTTTGAACCTGTTACCGACAAATTAAAACGAACATTGAAAAGTATTGATAGTAATATTTCAGAAAAGGAAATACACTTTGAGTTAATCGATTACTATAAACATTTACAGGCAAAAAGAGAAAGTATTTATTTAAACCTTATTAATGATATACAAGGCCTACCACCTCAACATGCCGAAAAGGAAAAACCTGAACAAGAAGCCCCAAAAACATTTGATGAACTTTTTTACAATATTGAATTAGTGCAACAGTCTATTGATGTTTTAAAAGAAATTGAACCGCCTTTAATTGATACCGATTACAATTTCATAGGAAAATTGAAAGGTATTATTTGCGTATGGATTGATGAACTACAAAGGCAGGGAATTGTAAAACACTATTCAGACAGAAAAATATTTGCTTCATTAATACCACAAAAAATAAAGCGGTTTTCTATTGATGAAAGTATGTTTGGTAAATACCATAATAAAGCCGAAAAAAATTACCGAACAGATATTAAAACAAAGGTTTCTAAAATAAAACTTTCCCAAAATTCCCAATAAGGAAAACAGAGAAAATTGAGCCTATAAATACCAGTTTGTTTGTATTAAAATATATTTGATATGGATAAAACAGTATTTATTTCTTTACCGATTGATGACTTACAAACGGTAATTATTGATTGCGTTAATTCCTGTTTAAAAAACAATACACAGGAAAGTAAACCCACCACCGAACAGCCTGAACAATGGCTTGATCTCAACGACCTTATAAAGTACGACCCTGAAAAGCGTACAAAACCCACTTGGTACAGCAAAACTTCACGTAATGAAGTACCATACTACAAACGGGGTAAAAAAATCTATTTCCTGAAGTCTGAAATTGATGAATGGCTAAAGCAAGGTAAATGCAAGTCAAACGCTGAGATAGATGCGGAATCAGAAGCTTATTTGTCTAACAATAAAAAGGGTTAAAGTAATGGAAAACACGAACAACTCCTCACAAAAAAGACAAGATGAAGATGCCCAAAACAGAGCTGAATCTATAAAGTTAATTCCTCAATTTGATAGCTTGCAACAACCTGAAACGTTCATAAACCACATTCAGGACATGCAAAAGGAGCTGAAAGCCAAAGAGAACCCATTTCCTATTGAGGTATTCCCGAAAGCAGTGCAGGAAATAATTACTGACACCAATGATAGTTTGAATTACCCTATTGACTTTATTGGGGCTTCAATACTTTACGCTGTTTCTGTTTCCATTGGTAACACCTATCGAGTTGAAATAAAGAAAGGTTGGGAGGAGAACGCTGTTTTGTATTTGGCTATCGTAGGACGCGCAGGAACAAATAAGAGCCATCCAGTTAGTTTTTCCTTAAAGCCGATTGAGCAGCGTGATACGTCGAAATTTCAGAAATACCAAAAAGAAAAACAGGAGTTTGATACGATTTCAGCACTCACAAAAAAAGACAGGGAGCAGCAAGGGCACAACGAACCAGTTAAACCATTTTTGGAACAACACTTAGTTACCGACTTTACAATAGAAGCACTTACAGACGTTCATAAATTTAACAAAAGAGGCGTTGGTGTTTATGTAGATGAATTGGCCACGTGGTTTAAGAATTTCAACCGATATAATAATGGAAGTGAGGAGCAATTCTGGTTAAGCGTCTGGAGCGGCAAGGCCATAAGGATAAACCGAAAAACAACCGAACCCACATTCATTGCAAAGCCTTTCATATCTGTAATTGGAACAATACAACCAGCAGTATTAAATGAATTGGCAGACAAAAGAATGGAAAACGGCTTTTTAGATAGGTTGCTATTTGTAGCCCCTGAAAATTTGAAAAAAGAGTACTGGAGCGAAACGGAATTGAACCCAGTAACATTCGAGAATTGGCAAACAATTATTTCAAGTCTTTTGGATTTGTCAATCATTCATGATGAAACAGACAATCCACAGCCCGAAGTGTTGAGATTTACACCCGACGCAAAAAAACTTTTATATGAATGGCAAAAGACATTGACAGACCAAAGTAATAAGCCCGAAAACGAGTCCATAAGCGGGATAAATGCTAAAATGGAAATGTATGCTATTAGGTTGGCTTTAATACTTCAAATGGTACGATATGCTTGTAATGAGGATGAGAAACAAGCGGTTGGACTTGAAGCCGTAAAAGGGTCTTTAAATTTAGTTGAATACTTCAAAAGAACAGCGATTAGAGTGCATTCCTTAGTGAAAAATGCAAATCCGTTAGACAAGCTACCGACCGACAAGCAAAACGTTTACAATAAATTACCCAAAACATTTACAACAAGCGAGGGCGTTGAAGTTGCTGGCGGTTTAGAAATGAGAGAGCGGACATTTAAGTCATTCATTAAAAATAAAGATCTATTCAATAAGCTTAAAAGAGGTGAGTATGAAAAACGGATTTAATCAAAATGCACATTGCACTATTGGCATTAATTGCACAAAGGCATATGCAACAAATGCAAGTTGTGCAAAGTGCAACACAGGAATTTAGGTTTATGAATACAGAGCATCGCTACATATTTGAAAAAGGCAGTAAAAAGCACCTTTGCCCTGGTTGTGCCAAAAAGCGTTTTGTGAGATATATTGATACGGAAACAAGCGAATACTTGCCCGACCATTACGGGCGTTGCGATCGTGAAAGTAAATGCGGTTATTTTCTGAACCCATACACAGACGGTTACGTAAAGGCTATTAGGGAGCGGGAACAGGGCAATAAAACAGACTGGAAGCCACAGCGACCAAAACCGAAAAATAAGCCGTTAAACAAGCCGAAAACGGCTTTTATTCCTGTTGAGGTATTCAACCTTACCCGAGCAGGATATGATCACAACGTATTTATTCAAAACCTACTTTCACGAGTTGCATTTCCTTTTGAATCGCAGGACCTTGAAAAGGTTATTTCATTATACCATTTAGGAACAGTGCGAAACGGCTACCGTAAAGGGGCAAATACCTTTCCTTTTATTGATATCAAAGATAATGTAAGAGCTGTTCAGATGAAACAGTTTGACAATCAGAACAACACTACAAACACGGACTTTCTGCACTCTATAATTGGAAAGCACCATGCCCAATACAATGAGCCTTTACCTGAATGGTTAAGAGCCTATAACATGAACGAAACAAAGATTTCCTGCTTGTTTGGTGAACACTTGTTGAGTAGATACCTTCACAATCCCATTGCATTGGTTGAAGCCCCTAAATCGGCTATTTATGGCGCACTATATTTTGGTTTCCCTGAACAACAGACAAACCTACTTTGGTTGGCAGTTTACAATTTGAGCAGCTTAAACGTAAACAAGTGCACGGCTTTAAAAGGCAGGAATGTCTATTTGTTTCCCGACCTATCCAAAGACGGTGGAGCCTTTAAGTTATGGAGCAATAAAGCAAACGATATTCAAAAGCAATTACAAGGAACTTATTTTCACGTTTCGGATCTTCTGGAGAAGTTAGCGCCACAGCAGGATAAAGAGCAGGGCAAAGACATTGCAGACTATTTAATAAAACAGGATTGGCGACTATTCAGACAGCAGGAGTTGCAGTCAGAAACTGAAGAAGTTGAAACCGTCATACGTGAAAAAAGTGAAAAATGTGAAGCTCCTAAAAAAACTATTTTTTCGCAACCTGTGCGAATTGAGCAACCCATAAAGGAGCAACCTACCAACTGGAGTGATGAAATTGCAGAACTCGAGAATTATTTTAAGAGTATTGAACGACAAACCGAACCCTTTAAACTGGATAACGGCAGTACTATTTATAATTGTCAGATTTTCATTGATAGTCACCTTGCAATAGTGAAAGCAAATAATGGTGAACGAACCTTTTTACCCTACCTTAATCGATTACGAGAATTAAAAGAAGCGATTGATTGCAGTTAGTAAATGGTTGCATATTCTAAAAAGTGGTGCAACCGTCACACCCTTTAATGCTATCAGATCTTTTTATACGTTCTCAATTCTATTTAAAATGGCTTCATTTCTAATGCACCACAACGGCTCGTGTATGGTGTCGTAGCATCCCGCAGGGTGCTATGCACTATACACATTGTTGTGTTTTCGTTTTTATTCTAATACGCATTCAAAGGTTCCTATTATTTTAAATGTGGACATATCTTCACCTTCTAAAACTATGTTTTCATAAGAGCTGTCAGTCGATAAAGGTTTTAAAACAATGGATTGGTGTTTCCAACCATCTAAATCTTCATATTTTTTACTCTCATATTCTTTTACAGTATAACATGAGCCGAAATCGGAATCATGCATATTGGTGTTTTCAACCAAAACTATTTGACCATTTCTCGAACCTCCTGAATATTTTCTAAATAAACATAATGCCCCATTTGGAATTACCTTGTTCATAGATTCACCAATTACCTGACATGCAAACAAGTCTTTGCTCGGTTTAATTTTTTCAGGAATATTAAGCCATTCCACATCTTCTACTTGCTGTAATTCGCCAAATGCACCAGCTGCTACTTTTAAACTGTAAAGTGGAATTGAATTTTCAAAAGGTTTGATATTTTCCGTTTTGAATAATGTTTTGATTCCAACTTGATCGGTTTTGTATTTAGGTACAAAAGATTCAAAATGAGCTTTTAACAAGGGGTCGCACACATAGATATATGTACCTTTTATACCCCTAAGCATAATAGTTTTGTAAATATTTAGAATAAAGGCTTTTAATTCTTTGGGGTCTTTAATGGACTGTTTTCCATTTTTATCAAAGTAGTTTTCCTCGTTTACTATGATTTTTTTGGTCTCAGGATTAAAGGATATTTCGTTTCCGAAAATTATCCCAGAATAATTTAGGTCATAGCCTTGGGTAGTATGTATACATCCAACTTCATTTATTGCTCCATCTGAATTAATCCAATCATTTGAAGTGCCGTTCCATTTCAGCTGAACATCATCTATTTTGATATCAAAAGCATCTTTGTCCTTGTTTGATTTCCATTCCCAGGAGTAACCAGCAATAAGTCTTGAAAGCCCACTTTCTTTATCACGTAATTTTATTTGTTCAATCATCGTTTCTAGTGAATCGAACATGGTAAACTCGTACTCTTTAGAATTGAATGTAGAAGAGCCTTCTTTTAGATTATTGTGCAATAAAGAGTCTATATACTCAACATATGCATTTCCTCCTTTTACTCGAAACTGAGACTTTAATTTAAGAATGGAAGTGTCTTTATTTCTTTTGATTACGTCAAATTGTTCTTTTTTGGCATCAGATGGTTTAATAGACTGTCCTTCATCGTAGAATAAAACAGTATGCTTGGATTGCATGGTAACCCAGTCTAATTCACTTGCATTATGCTTATCAAGATTAAGTGCTAGACAAGCTTTATCAAAAGCTCCGAAATAAGCACCTAAATTTACTCTCCTTCTCAATCTGTGCGACTCATCAACTACGAGTAAATCATATTTTTCCTTGCTCACTTGGGCAGGTCCAATAACCATACTAGCACTTAACCCTTTTATGTTTTTGAATACTTTTTTTAACGTGGTTCTGAATGAAGACATTGGGACAACTAAAGCCATTTTAGGATTTGGGAGCACCTTTTTTATTTGATTAACTAAATCTATATAGATGTTTTCTTCTGCACCGAACTCTTTAAAACTAAAATCCTCTAATTGACTTGAAAGCATTTTAAATAGGAAAATGGCTAAAATTGTTTTACCAGTTCCAGCGCCTCCTTCCACAATAGTATTATCATGTTTTCCTGTTGCGAGACTCTGTAAAATTTGAAATAGACCTTGACTTTGTTCTTTAGTTAAACTTTTATAAGGGGAGTATTTAAAGAGGTCAGAATTGTCAATATGCTCGATAGAGTGTTTAGATATTCCTTCTGCTCTAAGTTGATTCCAAATGGTGTTAAAAATATCCCAGTATACTTCCTTTTTTTGGTAATAATTGTGATTGGCAAGTCCAAGATTTCCGTTTAGCAGGGTGAATTTATTATCCCCTGACATATATTTTATCAGATTAGATTCAATATCAAGAGTAGCAGATTTGTTGAATTTTTCACTCGTGATTAAATGGACAGATGTAAGTTTACTTTTAGTCTTATGTTTTAAGTGAGTTCCCATTCTAGAATAGGCATCAGTTGTTTCACCAACATAAGCTGTTTTGGTGTCACCATCACTTAAAATGTAAACTAGAGGCCAAAGGTCTTTAGCAAAATGATTTGTACTGAAATCTTCAAATAGACTATTTTCAAAGTCGTAATGATTTATTTTTACTTGAGTTTGAATCATTAAAGCTCATTATATTTTTTCGCAGTTCCTTTTGCTTTTTCAACTGGGTATTTTTCTCCGTTCTTTTTGATTTTGTCAAGCAGGATATCTTTGACATCAAATCCATATTTTTCAGCTAAGAGAAGAGAATAAGCAAGGACATCAGCCAATTCTTCTTTTACTTTTTCTTTATCTGCTTCTTCATGAGATTTCCATAAGAAGTTTTCTAAAAGTTCACCTGCCTCAATATTAAGAGCAACAGCGAGATCTTTAGGATTGTGAAACTGTTCCCACTCTCTTTCATTTCTGAATTTAATCAGAGCTTCAGTTATTTCTTTTATGTCACTCATATTTTGTTCTTCTTAATGAAACACAACGTTACGTGTATGGTGTCGTAGTATCCCGAAGGGTGCTATGCACTATACACATTGTTGTAAGAAGTTTTATTACAGTGATTATACATGACCTTTAAAACCTCCACTTCTTCTTTGCTTAAACCATTATTTTTTGAAGCTTCGTGTGCCCAATTATTTCTTAATGATCCAAACTTTGATATCCATCTAGTTTTCTCTTTATTACTATTAAACCCTAAACCGATATCAATAGAAAATAATTCTTTGAATGTTTTAAATTCTGTATTGTCGTCTGTAATGTTTTCTCGTTTATCAAAATATTTATCGATAATTGTTTTGTAGTCACTAATCCCAAACATTTCAGTCCATTCAACAGTCTTTTTTTCCTTGAATTCTTTATAATATCGTTCCATTTCAGCGTTTGCACTGGCCTGACATTTTGTTTTTATGGTATTAATTTCTAATTCCCAATTATCCCCAAACATTGATTTCAAGTTTTCAATAACTTTTTCTTTCATGAATTTCTCGATTGAAACTCCATATTTTCTCCCTTCGTCTTGTAGGTTGGAATCATTTCTTTCTTTCCACTCTATAAGTTCTATGGGGTTATAGTCAGAAAACTTTTCATTTATTAATTCCTGAAAAAATCTTAACCATTTAATGTCTGCTCCAGCTCCAATAAGATTCAATAGGTTTTCTTCTTTCTGCTTTTTAAGATTATTAATGCCTTCTAACAATGCTGCAAAATATTTTTGCATTTGTTCTAGTCTTTCTTGTGGCTTACTTTTTTTATTAAGTTTTCCATTTTCAGTTAGAAAAGAGTTTAGGCTACCAATAATATTAATGAACGCGTAAGTACCCCTGTTTGATAAGATAAAATATCTTTCCCTAGAAAAGATAGGGTTGTAATTTTCTTCAACAAAGGAATAGCAAAGTTCAATAAGTTTACATATTGATTTTTTTGCTTTCCTCATTTCTTGGTCATGATTATTATTATTTGTGTCGTAAATACATGAATCCAAATTCTTGTCTAAATATTTGTTTCCTTTAGCACTTGGTAGTAACCCAGATGAGCTAATCGCTGTTGCAAAAGGTTTAAAGGCTAATTCTGCCTTATCTTCGCCAATAGAAATTTTATTTAATAATGGTGAGCTTTGAGAAATGCAAAGCATTTTAATGATTGACGAGCGCAAAGCTTTTATTCTTGAATCAGCTCTGTCAGAATCCCAAAATAAATCCTCTTCTAATGTTAATCTTAAACTCGGACTTACAGCTTTTTGATTCTGATTAATATTCATAAACATTTCAAGCTGAGTGATGGAAGGCAAATCTGAAAATGCCACTACTGGTATTGTATTGGTATCTTTAAATTTTGAATTAGCATACCCATACAGTCTATGTTGTCCATCTATAATGTAGGCAATACTATATGCATTTGGCAATTTTAGCATACCATATCTTGAAGATGAACTGCCTGATTTGGCACCAGCTTCAAAAATGATTTTATGTTTTTTAGTATTGAAATTAACAATGATAGAATTTGGGAAGAATCCACCACCATTACCATCTGGGCCATCAATAAAATTCGTAATTCCTTTTAGTCTACTTGGCACTAATAACCTTTGATAAGTAGGCATTTCTTCTTCATTAGCCTTTGTACGATGCAAAACAAATCCCATTTTTAATAAAATTCCAGGCTCTATGGAAAACATGTAGTACTTTACGCCTCCCATATCACCCTCAACTGCAGGTATTTCAATTTTTTCAGAATTAATTAATTGGTTTTTAAACAGCAAACCCATAAACTGATATGTAGCCGCATTTTTATAATTTTTAATTATACTATCAACATATTGAAATGAGCTGTCATTATGATGGTAAGAATTGGTGCTAAAGAACCTCTGCATATCAACGCTTTCAGGATCTATGCGTAGGTTGTTGGTTGCGAAAATAAATTTGGTTCTTATTGTATTATTAAGCAATTGTTTTAAAACTTTTGTAAAACCATCTAGCCTTAAACCAAGTAAATCGAATTCATCTTTGTAAGATGGAGCTTTTTTTAATTTTTCAGATGATTTACATTCAATAATGATTGCTGTTTCATCATTAATTGCAATTACATCAATTTGTTTTTTGTCTTTTGGATCTTTACTAAAAGGAAGTTCTAAGGTTTCATCTATGTTTAAAGTTCGAAAGCCTAGTTCATAGAATTGACACCAAACAGCATCTTCAAATTTTTTAGAATGCGTTTTCTCTTTTGTTAGTTTGGTTTTTGTTTTGAGGACAGCATCTACTGACCAACCTTCTTTTTCATAGTCGCTAACAAGATTGTGATCAACGCTTATTTTATAATCTGCGCTCTTTTTTGCCTTATAAAGTTTACCAAGCAATGATGGGTCACTAGTGATTTTAGATTTTAATTCAATTAATTGTTCATTACTAATATATCCCATAATATTTTAATTTCTTACAACGGTGGCGCTATGCCCAGTAGGGACTTGCAGAACCAGTCGTTTTTATTACTTCCAAATATAATGAATAAAGCAAACCCTAATTTTGGCATTTGACCCTATTGGGCATAGTGCGTGTTAGCGAGCGTTCCAATTTTCAAGCGACGACTTTTATTTCATTCGACATCGAACAACCAACGACAAACAGTTTTTTTTCTTACCCGTTTTTTGAGGCGAAAAATTAGCAACGACGATAAACGACGATCGTAGTTTTCTCCAGATTTTTATTTTTTTAAAGGCCGTCCGATTGACGACGATATAGCGAAGATAATTGCGAAGAACTGAATGCTCGCTAACTAGTTTATATACGAATATAAACTTCCGTTTACGAACTTCCAGAGGCGGGGATAAGCGAATGTTTAGGTAGGGTTTATTGTCCTAATTTGGCATGCAGGATCTGTCGGATAAACTGATGAAGATTATATACCCGTTTCGTCAAATAGTTCACTTTCAGCTGACGTTTAACAATCAATCTCGTTTTCTGTCATCACTATCTTTTGACTCAAGAACTTGCTTAAGTAAGAGATTTGTTTTGTTTGAATTTATCCCAATGTCCACGAAGACTTTCAAGAACTCTTGGAATAGGTAAAGCAAGAACTGGGAAATGAGTAAATAAACCAAAATTACCCCTAAAGATACTAAATCAGTAACTTCAAATTCATCTTAAAAAAGGGAATAAAAAACAAACAATGGCACTGTCAATATTAGAAAC
>Ga0206131_10006708_pt1 | contig 11719 bp, 10 predicted proteins | sample Helgoland_Spring_FD_148636 | JGI IMG/M metagenome (GOLD analysis project Ga0206131, IMG submission 148636) | Pelagic subsurface seawater microbial communities from Kabeltonne, Helgoland, North Sea - Helgoland_Spring_Bloom_20160517_1 | ecosystem: Environmental > Aquatic > Marine > Epipelagic ... | reverse complement strand
GGCAATGTAGCACATCTTAATAAGCCCTCCATCTTGGCCGTTTCCGAAAAAGGAATTTCCTCAACAATAAAATTCCAATCTCTTAATTGTTGATTCAATCGCTCAAATTTTAATTCACTCACAATTACCTCAGGAGAAATACTAAATACATTGGAGTTCATATCATACATTTCTTCCTGATTAATCTCTAAAATGTTTTCGGGCTTAAAAAAATTAATGATCCATTCGGCGTCACTTTGATTTTTAAATCCTGCTTTATAAATGATGGCTTTATTTTTACCTATCGGTTGAAAACAACAATCCAAGTGAAGAGCATTGTCATAAGGATTACAATCTGATTTTTTTAGTTCAAATGGTTTAACCTTCCATGATTTAAAATGTTCAATTAAAAAATCAACCCCTGCTTCATTGGTTCTGCTCACTATGTAGTTATCAAAGTCTTCTTTTTTTGAATAACCCACGAACAAATAATCCCTATAAGGCATAACGTCTCCACCTTCTATTCTTGCGCTTTCCCCCGATTTAAGTAGTTTGTTTGCATCTATTTGATCTATGATGAAATGGATACCTTTCTGTTCTTCTGAACGTTTATCTAAGATTTGTGGCAATAAAAACTGATCCCCAATGACCATTCCGATATCTCGAGCAAATATTTGATTCAAAGACTTATATACTTTGGGACGATATATCTTCACATCGTAATCCATTAAGACATGATGAAAAGCGTCTAATTCTTTCTTGATGGCTTCCTGCAAAGGATACATACCATTTTTTACATTTAGCAATGTTTTTGGATCATAGATATTCTCTTTTTTGGGTATCCCTCCAAAACTTTCGGGCGACCCCAAAATCACCTCTAAAAGAGGAGAACATTCATCAAGAACTTCTAATGTTATCATATCTGTCTTAGTAAACTCAAATTTAATCAGATGATACTTACAAAAAGAAAGTCATTTAGAATTAATTAGTTCATTTTATCGAGTAGAGATCTCACATATCTCAATTATTTTATTTATTTATGCAGACATTTTTAATAAACTACAGTGAAAAATTACGCTGATTTAATCGATCAAAGTTTTGAATTTCCTTCTTCAGAATTTGAGGTAAAAGATAAAATCCTCTATTTCCACGGAGTAAATCTTATGGGAATCGTTGAAAAGTATGGAACTCCTCTCAAGCTCTCATACATCCCAAAAATAGGTCAAAACATAAGATACGCTCAGGAAATCTTTAATGGAGCTATGGCCAAGCATAATTATGCAGGGAATTATACGTATTGTTATTGCACCAAATCCTCTCATTTCCAATTTATTTTAGAAGAAGTACTATCAAATGGTGCCCACATAGAAACTTCATCAGCCTTCGACATTCCTATTATTCATCATTTGCTTAATAAGAAATTAATAAATAAACAACTTCTAATCATCTGTAATGGTTTTAAAAGGCCTAAATATATTGAAAATATTATTGGCTTAATCTATGCCGGTTTTACTCAGTGCATACCAATTTTAGACAATTTTAATGAACTTGAACAGTATACTGCAAAAATTGACAAAAAGTTTAAAATTGGTATAAGAGTCGCCTCAGATGAGGAACCTAACTTTTCATTTTATACCTCTAGATTGGGATTTAGGTATCGAGACATCATCGATTATTACAAAGAGAGAATTCAAGGAAATGCGAAGGTAGAATTTAAGTTACTTCATTTCTTCATCAATACGGGCATCAAGGATAGTGCCTATTATTGGAGTGAATTAAGTCGGTTCATTCACATGTATTGTGAACTTAAGAAGATTTGTCCCTCCTTAGACACTATTGACATAGGAGGTGGTTTTCCTATAAAAAATAAATTGAATTTTGAATTTGATTACAGCTATATGGCCGATCAAATTATAGAAAATATCACATGGATTTGTGCAAAAAATCATACCCCGACACCTCATATTATTACTGAATTTGGAAATTATACGGTAGGTGAAAGTGGGGCTACCATATATTCTGTACTCGATCAAAAACTCCAAAATGATAAGGAACTCTGGTATATGATGGACGGTTCCTTTATTACGCACATGCCAGATGTTTGGGGAGTTAATCAGAAATACATTCTCCTTCCACTGAACCTATGGAATAATGTGTATCACAGAGTGAATATCGGAGGGCTCACATGTGATAGTATGGATTATTATGATTCTGAAGCCCACATAGCTGAAGTCTTTTTACCCAAATACAATAAAGCAGAAACCTTATATTTTGGCTTTTTTAATACCGGTGCTTACCAAGAAGCATTAGGCGGTTATGGGGGTATTCAGCATTGTCTCATTCCTGCCCCTAAGCATGTCATTATCAATAAAGACCCAGAGGGTAGCATCATTTCTAAACTGTTCGCAGAGGAACAAAAAAATGAAGATATGCTCAAAATATTAGGCTATACCTAAACGCCTATGGATTTTAATACTTGAGAAATGTTTTTTATACTGTAATCAGCATACTTAGAAATGACGGTATTGCCTAAAAAAATCGTGGCAATGCCCAGCTTTCTTGCAGGGATTAAATCCCTTTCTTTATCCCCAATCATATAACTCTCACTTACCACGATATTGTGTTTGGCAATCGCTCGCTCAAACATAAGTGAATCCGGCTTTCTACTCAAGGACTCAGAAATTTTTGGGTGTAGAGGGGCGTAATAAAAATCGTCAATAATGTTTTGAGACTTAATTTGTAAAAAGTCATGACACACTTTCATTTGCTTTTTGGTATACAAACCCTTTGAAATTCCTGCTTGATTGGTGATGACTATAAGTTTGAAACCCAAATCCTTTAAACTTATGAGTACCTCTAAAACATGGGGTAAAATGATGAAATCTTGAAGCTGATAAGTATACGTCCCTCGCTCTTCATTAATAATCCCGTCCCTATCCAAAAAAAATGCCCTCATTGCTTTAAAATAATAAAAATAACATTTATATTTCTACAAATATATTTAACCCTAGTCATAATAATTAATGGCAAATCGAAATTTAATAATTATACCTACTTATAACGAAAGTGAAAATATTTCAGATCTCATTGAAGCTATCTTTAGACTAACATTACCCTTTGAAATACTTATCGTTGATGACAATTCATCGGATGGAACGGCCCAAATAGTTAAAAAAAAACAGGAAATCTATCCTGAAACCTTACACTTAATAAAACGACCAGAGAAATTGGGTCTGGGTACAGCTTACATAACTGGTTTTAAATATGGATTGAAAAATAATTATGATTATATCTATGAAATGGATGCCGACTTTTCACATAATCCTGAGGACCTCATTCGACTCTATGTCGCCTGTAATACAGAAGGTTATGACCTAGCCATTGGTTCTCGTTATATCAAAGGAGTTAATGTTGTTAATTGGCCCATGGGACGCGTCCTTATGTCTTATTGTGCATCTATGTATGTTCGATTGATCACAGGTATTCCTATTTACGATACCACCGCAGGCTTTAAGTGCTATCACAAATCAGTCCTCCAGGCTATCGATTTGAATGCCCTTCAATTTCTGGGTTATGCTTTTCAAATAGAAATGAAATTTAATGCTTGGAAATGTGGATTTAAGATAAAAGAAGTCGATGTCATTTTTACGGATAGGAGAAAAGGAACTTCTAAAATGAGTTCAGGGATCTTCAAAGAAGCCATATTTGGGGTGTTAGAAATGAAAATTCGTAGCTTATTTAAAAAATATGAGCCGCTCTATTTGTCAATCGAATCTGACCGTTTGGACGGCCTGAATACGGTTAATGATATTAATAGGAATGAAAAAACTCAAAACTATCAACAAGCAGGTGAGTAAATTAACACCGACGATTGCCCGCAAGTCAAAATAGACTGGGACAAAATCCATGTAATAGTTTTCTTGATCCAAAGGAATTATTTTAAAATAGTACTGCATCAATGCCAAGCCGAGCCCTATAGAATTTCCCCAAAATAGTCCTTTGGCAAGTAACTGGGTTCCAGAGACAACAAATATTTTTCGAATCATCTGATTGGTAGCCCCCAAACTCTTAAGTATCCCTACCATATTGGTTCGCTCCATGATCAATATCAATAAGATAGAAACCATGCTAAAACTGGCGACCAATAAAATCAAGGTTAAAAAAATATAAACATTTCTATTCAGCAGTGCCAACCAATCAAATAGCTGTAAATATTTCTGCTCAATGCTCTCTACATACAGGTCAGCGGCAATCTGATCAAACAGAGCTGACTGCGCCTCACTGACCTCCTTATTGGGGCCAATAAACACTTCTACGCCACCTACTTGATTGGACTCCCAATCATTGAGCCTTCTAACTAAATTTAAATCTCCAATAATGAATCTGTCATCGAAATCTTCCAAGCCCGTCTCATAAATACCTGTCACAAGTAATTTTCTATATCTAGGAGGATTTTGAACAAAGTAAACAAGCACTTCATCCTCAAGATCTAACCTTAAAATACTTGCTATTTTGGTACTCAGCAAAACTTCAACTGTATAATCATCTGCCCCAAAAATGGGAAATCGACCTCGCACCATATTTGAACTAAAGAAAGCCGTATCAAATTGGTGATCAACTCCTTTAAAAAACACTCCTTGTACTTCCTCTTCGGTTTTTAATAATCCTGCTTTAAAGGCAAAAGGTTGAAAATTATTGACATAATCCTCTGTCTCTAAAACCTTCAACAAGGTGTCAGTCATTAAAAAAGAAGCGTTTTCAAAAGAGTTAGAATGGGTATATTTAGTAATTAATAATTGCCCTCCAAAACTATAAATTTTCTCTGAAATGGCTTTATGAAATCCCCCAAGAATCATGAAAGAAAGCAGTAGCGAAATCACCCCTACAGCGATTGAAGTGATGGCCACTCTATGAATTATCTGAGAAAAAGTACCCTCCGCGTGATGAGTTATTTTGTTGGCTATAAAAAAATGTAAATTCAATTTGAGCTATTTATTTACAATAATAAGTAATAAATTAGTATTTTATTATCAATTTTGTATTAATTTTGATCTGTCGAATACTAAATTATCTACTCATCTCGTGTTTTTAGAAATAAAATACTATCATCTTGATACTCGTCTGGTGTTTTGGCACCCAATTTTCTGTTCAATTTAAACTTAATAAAAATAAAAACTAAACTTGAAACAAAAATAAGTGTCACTTATTACTTGCAGGAGTATCTAAAAAAAAGAGGTAAAAAAGGAAGCCGTTTACGCTATAATTGCCTTGAAAGGAACAGTAGCATAAATGTCAACTGGCATAAAATGTGAAAACTCTGAAAAGGATTGGAAAAGTGGAATTTTTGAGAGAAATAACTTCACTGATGAGATCCATAAACTACTCTATACTAGGAGAGAAATTGAATCTTGTGGTACTCGCTTTTTCAAGAGTGCTAATCATAAAAAGCTGTGTTTATTGGAGTAGAAAATAATGATATTCCAATGACAATTTTAGGGGTACTTGATGAGAAATTAATAGAGAAAAAAGATGATATAACATATGGCACTTACGTGACCTACAGATCTGCCCTTATTAAGTTGAAAAAATAAATGAAAGAAAAGAAAAATCTTGATTTGGTGTGATTCAGAATCATCCTCAAAAAATTACAAAAAGGATCGTAAAGATGTATCATAAACGACTTATTGAACAAAAAATATATTTTAAAACAAAAAATAATTCTACTTTTAAGAAGTCATTGCTAACCAATGCATTTCCAGAGTTGGATCTTTATATGAGATGTTCTACTTCGAGAACAAAAATGATGTAGATGGAATAGTCATGAAGACATTTAGCAAAATCATAAAGACAAAAAATAAACATGCGTCAAGAGCAAGCCTTGAAAAAGAATTAGATTGAAAATGGATCGATAGAATTGAAAAAATTGAGGTACAAATTACCTGATGCTCCTGTCACAAATGAAGAAGATTTTAGAGCAAGGAATACTCATGGGAATAGGCTATCTGCAGAAGAAAGAATTATTAGAGATGGAAAATATCGGTTAATCAGTTTAAATTTAGCTAGTACAGGATTAGCATTTGTTGAACTTGGAAAGGGAAATGTCTTGCAAATTCAAAGATCTATAACTGGTCCAGTATTAGCTGGCCGCAAAGTAAAGACGAAGGAAAAGTATACAATTCCAGTTACTCCAAAGGTGGAACAATGGATTGTCGAAATGGAATCATTACCATGGAAACCATTTGTTAAAAATAATATAATTACCGATGATAGTACCAAATGTAATTCCTATGTGATTTTTTACAAAAACCTAAACGAATGGTTAGGACTTCATATTGGCTATGATGAAGATGCGACGATATCACCACATAGATTTAGGCATTCATTTGCCATGCGTATGCTCAGTCATTTTTAATTTTCGCTTCACATTGTAGTTAGAATGATGGGTGATACTGAGAAAATGGTAAGATTATACTATGACGATTATGATGACGATACAATAACAACAGCCAATAATCAAAAGATGATAAGGTATCTCAAAAATAAAAATAATCATGACGAATCTAAAAAATAAATTGCTGTATGATTCACCCTATAAAATTATAGCTTCCGCTAAAAAAGAGGCTATAATTATTAAATAATAAAACTAACTAATTTGTATTTTACAACCATTATAGATACTTTTGATCAAGAACGGTAAAATAATGGAAGACACAACAATTAGTAGGAAGCAAACCGCCCAAGTAAGACTCGATGAGTTGATAGAGGCTCTCAATACTACCGATCCTATTCTTGCCATAGAAATTGATATTAAATTTCTAAAGAAAAATTACTACTCAAAATCAGGAGTTTCTGCTTTCAGAGCTACTGGTGGAAATAAGGTAATGACACCAAAATTTTTAGAAGATATCGAAAAAGCTTTGCCATTTCTTAATATGGAATGGCTCATGCACGGTTTTGGAAATTGGCTAAATGAATGGTCACCCAAACAAAAAACAGACTATATCACTGATTCTGATTGGTACAAGGGTAAGCCAACGGCAGCAAGTGCTGGAGCAGAAGATTTATGCCATTCACAGAAAAGTATTGATCAGTTACTGAAGAATGGAACTGATGCAAATTTCATAATTATTCTAAGATCAAAGTTCGCTACAACTTACGCAACTGGCAGTAAACTCAGATCCGATATAAATAAAGCCTTATGTAAAAGAGTGCGAGAGTTAAGAATGTCCAGGAATCCAAAGGAATCTCAAGGTTATTTTGCCGAAACCACTATGGGTGAGAATAGAAGCATTATAACCAATGTAGAATCCTTCAGGCAAAATCCTCCTATTTTCTTTATTAAAAAGTTGAAGGAAAAATGCTCAGTAGATCTCAACAATAAGCTCAGCTATGATTGGCTTTTAGATGGTGTTGGTGAAATTTTCATTGAACAACCCAATCTCCCACTACCTGATATGCCTGTAAAAAAACCTACCAAAGTCAATAAGGTTGATAAGGAGCTTTGTGACAGGATTGATAGCATCCGAAAGGGACAAGGCATGAGTAAAACTGCTTTTGGTAGCCATTTAGATGTGAATAGGTCAATGATTAGTGCTATGGCTGGTAAAGTGAAGAGACAAAATCCTACAACTTGGTTTTTATCCAGATTAAAAGAAAGAGTCAATGATAATAATAAAGTATTAAGTTATGATTGGCTTTTAGATGGTGTTGGACCTCAGTATATAGAAGATTCTAATATTAGCGAAATATCAAATGCTGCTATGGAAGAATTGAGAAAAGAAATTGAGAGGCTTAAAATAGAGAATGCACAGCTTAAGAAAAGTTAGAAAGCTCATTAGCTATCAAAGCAAAGAAATGCCTCATTTAAGCATTATTAAGTTAGTTTTTCTTGTTTCTCTTATTAGAATTATTCTGTACACCTATTTCACATCAAAAAATTATCTTTATGATAAATGAAATTAGGAATTTATAGCGTAAAAGAGTTCTCATTTGCGAGAATATGAATGTATTTATAAAGTACAATCGCTAAATAAACAAACTCTCCAAGATTAAGAGCTTAGTCGAAGAACATTATCCTAATCCATATAAGAAGCAAATTCTAAAACATGTACTTGGAGCCAATATTCACGTTAGAAGAATCATCAATTGGCCCCTCTTAATTTCTGAACTTGATGCTAATGGAGCATTGAATTCAGTTCCACTTTTTAGAGATGGCTAATTACCCTAGCACATTAAAAAAATGCTCCTTAGTTCTTAAATTAAAAAAAAGTAATCAACTAACAACTGAGGTATTATGCTTTATTACAGTAGATATCTCTGTTATTTCTGTCGCTATTCCCCCTGTCCTTTCAGCGTGTTCTTTGATAAGATTCTTATTCTCGGCATTGTATACACAGAATACATTGTCACCTGCAACATAGCTTGTTTCCTGTTGAATCATTTTGCCCTCATTTCTCATTTCCTCTAAAACTACCTCTGATGCCTTTCCACCTTTGTTCATTTCATGTTTTGGTACAGAGGAGGCACCCTTCATTTCTCTTCGGATTAAAAATTTTTTCATGATTATTTTAGGATTAAATTTCTGTAAATATAAATACCCTTCAAATCTAAATGTCTAATATCAAGCCCTAAAAAAAATAAAAAAAAGATTTATAATTTACGCCAATAAGATACTAAATAAAGTATTCAAAATTATTTACATAATCATATGATTGATTACGAATGGATTTATACGAGGGATAGGTAAAACTTGGATAATGAAGAAAAACGAGTATCTGAGAAGCATGTTTGGCCCGGAAAACAACTAATTTCATACTTAAAGTCAAGTGATTTGATTACTGACTCGACTACCTCCAAATACGAAACATGAATAACAATGATTAAGAAAAAAGCGAGAGGAAATCTGTCAGCCAATAGTAATGCAAAGCCTAGAAGAAAGGTACAGAACTTTGAACATCGCATTCGCAAGAAATTACTAGCCCTCTATCCAAAGTGTATAATCGCAAGTATGGGCAGTATCCCCTTGACCAGCTTAAAATTGATCTTATGAGTTATCATTTTTGGGCAATGCAACTCAAGGCTGTAGAAAAAGAAGTTTACTCTTAAAAAACATTAAAGGAAATGCCCAAATACCGTGAGGAATAAAATCTGATAATCCATAAGAAAAAGAGCTAAGAGCTAACCGTGAGTATGACATGAGGTGGTTTCTATGAAAACCTAGAGATGCTGGTAACCAATAAAATATTATAAAAAAAAGCAATCAAGAATAATCATTTGGGATGTCGAAACATCCGAAATGATCGTAAAAAGCTGGAGCTTGTGAAATAAAAACCATAGCCATAAATCAATTGTGGAGGATTAGAATATCAGGTGCATATCCTAGAGATACTAAGAAACAAGGTACACACCCTATCCCTCGCCTTTAATAGGAGCCCTAGTAACGATTAAGACTTGTGTAAGGAAAGAGAGATCCCAGTAACAGCGGATGATCTTTTCCACCATAATGGCAATGACTTCGATTTAAAAAAGTACAATTCTAGACTAATATACCATTCTCATGGTCCATTACCCCCTATTCTTTGTATTGACAGGTTAAAAGAAGCGAGAAAGATTGCCAAATTTTCAAGTAATCGTCTTGATTATTTGGGTACTCATCTTGGATTGAGAGCAAAGATCGAAACTGGAAGTCAGGAACTTTGGGATATTATTTGAGATGGAAATCCAAAAGCACTGAAGATTACGATAAAATATTGTGAACAAGATGTTTTGTCCTCGAATAGATTTATCTAAACCTCAGTGGATATATGGGCAAAGGACATCCAAATCTAACCTTAGATACGGATAACATAGCCTGACCAAAATGTGGTAGCACTCGAAAGCATCGTTATAACACTCTAAGGACTACTTCTCGTGTGATAAGGCAACAATATAAATACCAAGATCACTGTGGCTACTACACGATAAGGTTTAGCAAAAAAGAAAAAACTAAAACTCAAGATTAAATCATATGGAAAACTATATAAAATCAAAGAGGCTCAGCCCAACAATAATGAGTATGTCCTGCTACGCACGAGCGTACACGATAGTAACACTGAGAAGTTGCTCTAGACCAATGATGAGTTCATTCATTTCGAAATGAAACCTGTGAGCATGGAGGAATATAATTATTGGAGGCCAGTTTACGGTACCAACCCAATCACTTATGATCGTTGTGAGCTTGTAACCAAACAGTCAAATGCCAAGTGGATAGCTAAACCTACAATGAGTACATCACGAAACACCTCAATAAGGGATATAGGTTCATGTATATCCACAAGAAAGCGGAGATTTCAACTAGATGAACAGGACTCGATGATTGAGGATTTGAAACAAGCAGAGGGCTTACTAGAGGAGGCTCCACCCACCAGGAGTGAAAGGTATAAGTTAATCCAGGATATATCAATCTCAGCTACTAAAACGGATGGAGTTATGAATGTCATTAAGAAGTTAAACTCACAAATAATAGCTATCAAAATAAGTAAACGAAATCAAGCAACAAATGGGACATCACGAGGATGAGATCCTCATATCCGAAAAAAGAAAACGCATCATTATCTAGTTCTGATGTTATTAGCTGTGTTGGCTAATTTTTAAACTATGTATTACCAATGGGCATAAATGGAACGTCCATTCTTTTAATTCGCCCAAAAGATTTTCTCAAGACTATAGCACTTTGAGCAGTCGATATTGTCATATAAGTAATTTGTGTAAAGAACCCCTAGAGTGTGGTGTTTCAGGATTTTTTTTGTGTCTGCAAAGAAAAGTGTTATTTTAGTGTAATCGGTAACTCAAATATTTTTAACAATGATTATCATTTTTTTGATAGTTGCTTTTGTAGTTAACAATAATGAAGGGAAGAATCCATGGAGTACATCCTTTTGAGCGAAACGGAATTTTAAAACTTAATTGCCAAATGATATTCCAAAAACTAATTATTGAATGGCTATCTAAAGTTCGAATAAAAAAACATTCAGTCCAAGTTGAAGGATTCAATAAAATAAAAAATATTGTAATCATCATCAATTTGGATGAAAAAAAAACATGTGATCTTGATGCACTAATCCATTCTTTTGAAGTGTTGGGTAAGAATGTGGAATGTATTGGCGTCACCTTAATTGGTAAGTATTTCATGAAAAAAGGGATGAAAATCGTTAGAAATACCGATTTTTCATTTTTTGGGAAGCCGAAAACTGCTTGGATTCAGCAATTTTTTAATATGAAAACTGATTATGCCCTATTGATAGATCGGAGTAGTAATTATCTACTCAATCATGTGGCGATTCATTGTAAGGCAAATTGTTATATTGGATATAAGTCCGCGCCTGAAAATGAATTATTAACTTTACAACTAACAGCCCTACTTGAAAAGGAGGACGAAGTTTTTTTACGCTACATTAAATTAATAGAAGGTTAATTAAGAGTAAACGGATAATGATGAAAAGGATAAGGAAATTTCTAAATCAGGAATCGCTTACCAATACGAGGAGTCCCTTGAACATCAGAGCGAAGTTAAATACTTAAAAAATATATTTAAGAATGCAGATGGGAGAAAAAAGAATGTAGTTTTCTTCTTTTAGCTTATTGTAACATCAATTTTAGTCTACTTTTTAAGTTCTATATTTAAGACCCACAAGCCTCACACTTAGGATCATCAATATCACGGCTCCCTCAAGCTTCTTCCTGCTTCAATTTGTGGATTTGA
>Ga0206131_10006707_pt1 | contig 11719 bp, 9 predicted proteins | sample Helgoland_Spring_FD_148636 | JGI IMG/M metagenome (GOLD analysis project Ga0206131, IMG submission 148636) | Pelagic subsurface seawater microbial communities from Kabeltonne, Helgoland, North Sea - Helgoland_Spring_Bloom_20160517_1 | ecosystem: Environmental > Aquatic > Marine > Epipelagic ... | reverse complement strand
TCAAGCTTTTTGTTACTAGCGGCAGTTTGAGGAGCTTCCTTTAGAATCTTCTCCACAACAACATATCCAATTTTGAATATCTCCATCTCAGCTGAAACTGACAGTGGTAACAAAAGAAATATACTAAATAATATTGCTGAAAATTTTCTGATCATTTTATTAATCCCTTATTCATTAAGTTATGTTAAAAGTTTGTCCCCATTCCAAACTGGAATGATTCCGTCTCATCCTGAGCATCATCATTTAATGCCTTAGCAAATGATACATTGATTGGGCCAAATGGTGAAACCCATAAAACTGACAAACCAGCTGAGAATCTCATTTCATCTAATGCTATATTTTCGTCCTCCTCCCATACACCACCGCCATCGATAAATGTTTCAAGCCTGACTTGATCTTTAAACATCCCTCCTGGAAGTGGAAAGAGGATTGAAGTATTCGCTACGATTTTCGTTGTACCACCAGTCGATACAAAGTCGTCTTGTGATTCGTCATAGAATTGCTTCCCTATAGAGGCAGCTTTATAGCCTCTCACAGAACTTGAGCCACCTACATAATAATTCTGAAAGAATGGATAAGGGTCATCACCGTATGAATGAGCATATCCTAAATCAAGCTTATTGCCCCAAACAAATTTTTCAGTCATTGGGATATAGTCCACAACTTTTGCATTAAATTGATAATACTGCATATCAAGTAATGGTATTGTAACTTCACTACTAATATCATATTTATAGCCAGAGGTTGGATATAATGCGCTATCTCTTTTATCAGAAGTGTAGCCTAATGAAAGGACCGCTTCATTTTGATCACAACCATTGTTGTCTCCACCAGAAACTTCCTTACAATAATCCTTATACCTTGTAGGAGACGATTCAACTAGTTTAATTTTTGACACGTCAACATCAAAACCGATATTTACTGTATCAAACTCGTTCATTGGAACACCGAAACCTACTCCTACGCCATATGAGTCTTTATTATATTGCCCTGTATCTAAGTCTTTTGTATTTGTTTCTCTCAAATACGCCGTAAGTCTTCTTGAGATTCCATCAAGAGTGAAATAAGGATCAATATGACTGATGCTATAAACTGTGTTGACGCTACTTGTATTTATAGATGTTGAAACTGTATTACCTGTCCCAAGAAAATTGGCTTGTGTGACAGAAAAGCTTCCCACCAAACCCTCATCCGAACTCGCACCTGCGCCAAGCTTTACTGAGCCTGTGTTTTTTTCTTTCACAGCAACTGTTAAATCAACTTGATCTGAAATACCTGGAACAGAAACTGTATTAATATCAACGCCTTCAAAGTATTGAGTTCTTTTTAATCTTCTAGTTGATTGATCAATTTTTTCTTTATCATAGTAAGAAGATTCGAACTGCCTCATCTCTCTTCTTAGCACTTTATCCTGAGTTTTTTCATTACCAACAAAGCTAATCCGCCTTATATAAACTTTTTTTCCTGGCTCAATAAAATAATTGAATCCAACTGTTAAATTGTTTTTATCAACATCTGGTACAGGATTAACATTAGAGAAAGCATAACCATAATTACCAAGCTCTTGATTAATTGATTCTGTTGATTGATTAAGTAGCTTTCTACTAAAAACTTCCCCTTTAATGGTTTTGATATCATTTTGAAAGATTAATTCTTCTTTTAATGGATAAAAATTACCACTTATTTTTATATCTCCAAAGTTATACTTCTCGCCTTCGTCAATAACAATTGCAATGTAAACATTTTTTTTAGTTTCTGAGATACTTACAGTAGTGTTTCCGATTTCAAAATCTAAATACCCTCTATTCATGTAAAAAGATCGAATTTTTTCTAAATCGCCAGTTAGGACTTGTCGTGAGTACCTATCATCTTTGTTCCACCATGACAAAAAGCTTGTGGGCTTTAGGTCGAGTCGACTCAATATATCGTCTTCATCGAAATTGGTTACGCCTATTATTTTTACCTCTTTAATTCTAGCTGTAGAGCCCTCATTTATGTAAAAATCTATTGCAACACGATTTCTCTCTTGAGGAGTAACCTTTGTTTCAATGGTTGCTGAATAGAGACCTAAGTTAAGATACTGCTTGCTAATTTCAGTTTCAACCCTTTTAAGAGTTGGTTCATTAAAGAGCAAACCTTCACCAATATCCATTTGGAGCATACCTTCTTTGAGTTTCTCAGGCTGCATTGCATCGGCTCCATGAAAAGTAATTGTTGAGATGATAGGTTTTTCATTAACACTAATAATTACTTCACTTCCCTCCAAATCAATGCTTATGTTTTTAAACTGGCCAGTTTTGTATAGAAGCTGAATAGCTTCGCTAAAGTTAGCTTCATTTATGGGAGTATCTACCTCAAAAGGGATATTATCGAAAACTAACCCAGGATCAACTCGTTTCAATCCTTGAACTTTAATATCAGAAATGGTTGTACCTTCTGCATGAACTGGCAAAATAACTGATACGAGCAATATAAAAGTTAAGATTATTTTATTCATTAAAAAATGTTTTTTTAAAACGACATTATATACTGCAATTTACAATATCAAAACTAATATTTTCTCTTAAGTCATTGAGAATTAATAGAATTATAAATACATAAAATATAAATGATTTCCTAAAAATAAAAAAATAAGAAGAATAATCAAGCTTATTATTAAATAAAACATATAAAAAACATTAATTTAAGAAATGGATAGAAATTTTACATGCGACTTACTTATTAATATACATTATATAATTTTGTTAAAATATTGTTTTTAAACAATTTATTTATAATTTATTTAATATTTCTTTAGATTTAATTCTAGCTAAATTATCAATCTCAAGTATATGTTCAACTGAATTCACTTTAGTAGCCTCAGCTTTAAAAAGCGTTTTTTCTATCAATTCTGGAATTTGTGTGAAGTTAATCTTACCCAATAAAAAAGCTTCTACAGCTATTTCATTTGATGCATTTAGAGTAATGCATTGAGCTACACCCATTACCAAACATTGATATGAAAGATCAAGACAGCGATATTTCTTTAAATCTGGTTTGAAAAATTCTAAGCTTGGTAATTTATCAAGCGAAACACCATCTACACCAGAAGTAATTCTGTTTGGATAACCCAATGCGTATGCAATTGGAACCCTCATATCAGGGTTTCCAAGCTGACTTAATGAACTTCCGTCGACAAATTCAACAAATGAATGAATGATACTTTGTGGATGCATTACAACCTCTATTTTCTCCACATTAAGCCTAAAAAGATGTGAGGCTTCGATTACTTCAAGCCCTTTATTCATCATTGTAGCCGAATCAATTGATATCTTTTTACCCATTTTCCAATTAGGATGATTTAATGCTTCTTCAACAGTCACCTCTTTTAAGTTCTCAAGGCTATGATCTCTGAATGGACCTCCAGATGCAGTTAAAATAACTTTTTTTATCTCTTTAGTATCACTATTATCAGAAAATACCTGAAAAATTGCATTATGTTCACTATCAATAGGAATTAATGTTGAGTTATTTGCAGAGCAAATTTCATTAATTAAGTCTCCTGCCATCACCATAGACTCTTTATTAGCTAATAAAATTTGTTTTCCACTCTTTGCAGCATCAATCGTAGAAATCAAACCTGCACTACCAGTGATAGCGGCTACAACGGTTGTCACCTCCTCATGAGAGGCAATAAAACTATATCCATCATTCCCATAAAGAACCACGGTGTCTAGTTTTGTTTCTTTAAGCTTATCCATTAATTGTCTTTTTGATTTAAGGTCTTTAGTAACAATAAAATTTGGCTTAAATTTGATAGTTTGCTCAAGAAGTAAGTCAACATTGTTAAAACCTGCTAAAGCAAAAACCTTAAATTTTTCTGGATGGAGTTTAATAACAGACAAAGTACTTTTACCAATACTTCCTGTAGAGCCTAGGATGGAAATGATCTTCATAAAATTAACTTTGGTGAGATTTCTATATATAAATAATTACTTATTAGAAAAAATATAGGTATGGTGGGACAGAAACTATCTAACCTATCGAACAAGCCGCCGTGACCAGGTATGATTGAACCGCTGTCTTTTAAATTAGCCTGTCTTTTTAAAAATGACTGATAAATATCACCAAAAATACTAAGGGCTGTTATTATCAATGCGAAAAATAACATAATATAAAAACTTATTGCGAAGAAATAAACTAATATTGACGCACAGATAATATTACAAACAAATCCGCCTAAGGCCCCTTCAATAGTCTTACCCGGACTTATATTTTTTGCTAACTTCCTCTTTCCAAATTTTCTTCCAATAAAATAAGCTCCAATGTCTGAGAGCCAAATCATTAAAAAAGGCAGCAATAATAATATTTTATTTTGTGTAAAAACAATAGCAGTTACAATCACCATCGGCGAAACCAAAAAATACCCATAAAAAATTTTGAACTTAACATTTGAAGATATTTTTTTATACTTAATATCTATTGGAGCAAGGCCAAACCAGAAGAGCAAACTAATTAAACTCATAATAATTGAAAAATTAATTAAAAAGCTTTTTAAATGGGGAATTGGCTCATCAAAAAAAATTGTATCTAAACTGATTAAAAAATAGAAAAAAATAATTGGAGAAAGGGACAATATCCAGTAAATGTTCAAGGCTAAGCTTTTTAGTTTTAATATTTTTGCTAATTCATAAAATAAAATCCCACTTGCTACAAAAACTAGAAATAAGAAATATGTTGGATTCTTAGATAAAAAAGAAGCTAAAAAAATCAATAATAAAATAACTGCTGAAAAGATTCTATCTTTTATCATTATGTACTCTTTGAAATAGAACCAAATTTTCTTTCAGTATTTTGGAAGAAATATAAAGCGTCTACAAATATCTTTTCATCAAAATCTGGCCATAGCTTTTTTGAAAAAAATAGTTCGGCGTATGCTGACTGCCATAATAAAAAATTACTCATTCTTTGTTGCCCACCTGTGCGGATCAACAAATCTACATCAGACTGCCCTTTTGTATACAAACCACTATTAATATTCTTCTCAGTGATTTTATTTATATTCTTTTTATTACTATAAAATTTATTTACTGAGTTTACTATGTCGAGTCTACCTCCATAGTTTAGTGCTACATTAAGTACTAATCTTTTATTACTGAATGTCTCCCTTTCAATCTCTTTAATTTTTAATTGAAGAGATTTTGTGAAAATTGAAGTATCGCCTATGAACCTTAATTTTATATTATTTGAATGAATTTTTTTTGATTCCTTTGAAATTGACCTGGAAAAAAGATCTAATAACCCATCTACTTCTTTAATGGGTCTTTTCCAATTTTCTGTACTAAAGGCATATATTGTGAGGGTTTTAACATTATATTTTATACAACATTCAATAACTTTTCTTACAGATTCAAGTCCCTTGTTATGACCTATTAACCTTGGCATCAGCTTCTTTTTTGCCCACCTACCGTTTCCATCCATAATCACCGCAATATGATTAGGTATTTTATTTTTTTTTAGTAATTTTTTTTTTATGAAATACAGTTTTTTTACTCTATATCGTTAATAAATCTTTTTCTTTTACGTTTATCATTGAATCTATTTCAGCAATAAAAGTATCTGTATTTTTTTGAATAATATCTTGAAGTCTTCTTTCCTCATCTTCGCTAATTTCTTTGTTTTTAGTTAACTTTTTCAATTCATCATTTGAATCTCTTCGGATATTCCTTATAGAAACCTTACTACCCTCACCCTCCGACTTAACTACTTTAATCAAATCTTTTCTCCTCTCTTCTGTTAAAGGCGGCATTGGTACTCTTATTAAATCTCCGACACCAACAGGATTAAGTCCCAAGTCACTTTCCCTTATTACTTTCTCAATTACTGCTGAGAAGTTTTTTTCATAAGGTTGAATAGTTAATGTTGATGAATCTGCTACATTTACTGCTGCAACTTGGCTTAACGGGGTTAATGTTCCATAGTAATCAATAGAGATATGATCAAGTAAGCTTATGTTGGCTCTTCCTGTTCTTATTTTTGATAAATTATTTTGAAAAGACTCAATCGTCTTTTGCATCTTTACATTTGAATCAGTTAATAGCTCTTCCATTGTATTTCCTCATCTTTTTTTAATTTAAGGTAACTAACGTCCCCTCTTCTTCTCCATGAATAAAGTTTAATAGTGCATTTTTTTTAAATAAACTTAATACTGCAATAGGCATCCCTTGATCTCTGCATAAAGTAAATGCTGTTGAATCCATCACCTTTAATTTTTTACTAATTACTTCATCAAATGCAATTTTTTTAAATAACTTAGCATTCTTCACTTTTTCTGGGTCATCTGAAAAAATTCCCTCAACCTTGGTTGCCTTTATAACAACTTCAGCATTTAACTCAATAGCCCTTAAAGCTGCAGCCGTGTCAGTTGTAAAAAAAGGATTGCCAGTTCCAGCAGCAAAAATTACAACCTTATTATCTTCTATATATCTTATTGCCTTACCTCTTATGTAAGGCTCTACTATTTGCTCAATTTTAATTGCTGACTGAACTCTGCTGATAATACCAATATGTTTCATCGCATCTTGTAAGGCAATTGCATTCATGACGGTAGCGAGCATACCCATGTAGTCAGCAGTTGCACGGTCCATTCCCTTAGATCCAAGCGCTACACCGCGAAAAATATTTCCCCCACCAATTACAATTGCTAATTCAACACCAGAATCAACCATAAGCTTGATCTCATTGACAATTTTACTTATAGTTTCAGGGTTAACGCCAAATGCATCATTTCCCATTAATGCCTCACCTGATAGCTTTAAAAGAACTCTTTTGTATTTTAATTTATTCATAGCTATCCGTTATTCTAGACTGTTTTGGATAAAAAAAAAGGATTGCTTAACAATCCATTTTTTTAAATAACAAAAACTTTTTTATTTTTGTGCGGCTGCAACTTCAGAAGCAAAATCGACGTCTTTTTTTTCAATACCTTCACCAACAATATAAAACTTAAATCCATTTATGGCTGAATTATTACTTTTAAGTAGTTGTTCAACTGTCTGCTTTTCATCTTTAACAAACACTTGATTTACTAATGTGATTTCTTTTAAAAATTTATTTACTGTTCCAGTTGCTATTTTCTCAAGCATCTCTTCAGGCTTACCAGCTTCTTTAGCTTTTTCAATCGCCACCCTTCTTTCAGCATCGATTAAATCCTGAGATACACCACTTTGATCAAGAGCTTTAGGTTTGGTAGCGGCAATATGCATAGCGATATCCTTACCTAAAACCTCATTAGATGATTTGATATCAACAATAACTCCCACTCTTCCTCCGTGGTTATATGAGAAAAGATTGTCTTTGGCGATTATCTTCTCAACTCTTCTGATTGTGATATTTTCTCCAATTTTACCAATTAGCTGAGTTCTTATCTCCTCAACTGTTTTACCGTCAATCGATAAATTAGATAACTGTTCAGCATCACTTACGTCATTTTCAACAGCTGCCTTTGTAATTTCATTAACAAATGCAACAAATTCATCATTTTTTGAACAGAAATCAGTTTCTGAGTTAACTTCAACAAGCGCTCCCGTTTTTTTATCATCCTTAATGAAGCAGGCAACAATCCCTTCTGCTGCTACTCTCGTTGATGCTTTTGAGGCTTTGTTTCCAAAACGAACTCTCAGTATCTCTTCGGCACGAGCAGCATCACCATCCGCCTCGCTCAGTGCTTTTTTACAATCCATCATCGGCGCATCAGTTTTAGCTCTTAAGCTCATTACCATTTTTGCTGTAATTTCAGCCATACTTTATAAACTCCTAAGTAATTTATTATTTGCTATCTTTTTCAGTTTTAGGTTCAACTTTTTTAGCGTCTTCTTCTTTAACCATTTTTGCTAACTCATCAATGGCATTCTTCTTTCCTTCAAGAACCGCATCTGCAATGCCTCTTGCATAGAGTCTAATTGCTCTGCTTGAATCATCATTACCTGGAATTACATAAGCAATATTATCAATTGAGTTATTGGTATCTACTACACCCATGATAGGTATCCCAAGTTTAGTTGCCTCAACAACTGCACCACTCTCGTAACCAACATCAATCACAAATATTGCATCTGGTAGTGAATTCATATTTTTTATGCCACCGATTGATCTCTCTAATTTGTCATATTCTTTTTTAATTCCTAAGGCCTCTTTCTTGGTGATTTTATCAACACTACCGTCTTCTAGGCTAAGTTGGAGTTCATTGAGGCGCTTAATTGATTGCTTAACTGTTTTAAAGTTAGTAAGCATGCCCCCAAGCCAGCGATGGTTGACATATGCACAGTCAGCTCTGATGGCCTCTTCTTTAATAATTTCTCTTGCTTGTCTTTTCGTTGCAACAAAAAGAATTCGCCCTTTGTTCGCTGACAATGTTTTTACATATTTCATCGTCTCTTCAAACATTGGAAGAGTTTTTTCAAGGTTGATTATATGAATTTTGTTTCTGTCACCAAAAATATATGGTGCCATTTTTGGATCCCAGTATCTTGTTTGGTGTCCAAAGTGAACGCCAGCTTCAAGCATTTGTCTCATCGTAACAGACATAATTTTCTCCTTTAAGGGTTATTACTTCACTAAGTTCAAAAATGCTGAGCACCCTTAAAAAAACTTAGTGGAAATTTTAAAAATAAATCGGCATCATGATAACATATTTCAATAAATAATATATAAAACACAAAAAGATTAAATATGCCAATTACAATTAATAATCAAGAAGATATAGAAAAGATGCAGATAGCTGGAAAGCTAGCATCTGAAGTTCTTGACTTTATTTCGCCCTTCATAAAACCAGGCATTACAACAGAAAAAATTGATAGCATATGTCATGATTTTATGACAAATGAGCAAGGGACTATTCCTGTCCCTCTTAATTATTCACCTCCCGGGCATACGCCGTTTCCAAAATCAATTTGTACATCGGTAAATAATCAAATATGCCATGGAATTCCTGGAGAAAAAATATTAAAAAAAGGCGATGTGGTAAATATTGATATTACTGTCATAAAAGATGGTTATCACGGAGATACAAGTCGTATGTTTTTTGTTGGAGAACCCTCAATTCAAGCAAGAAGACTTTGTGAAGTAACTTATCAGTCTATGTGGCTAGGTATAAGAGAAGTTAAAGCGGGTGCTTATCTTGGTGATATTGGTCATGCAATACAAAGTTATGCTGAATCAAAGTCTTACAGTGTGGTTAGAGAATTTTGCGGGCACGGCATCGGAAAAGTATTTCATGATGAACCGCAAGTCCTCCATTACGGCAATCCAGGTGAGGGTCTTAAACTCGAAGCAGGCATGATTTTTACAATCGAACCCATGATAAATGCAGGAAAAAAAGACATCAAAGTCTTACCGGACAACTGGACAGTTGTAACTAAGGATAGAAGCCTATCAGCTCAATGGGAACACACAATATTAGTTACAAGTGGGGGTTATGAGGTGCTTACGGTATCAAAAGATACGCCAACACCATTTTTAGATTAAAATTTACTCATGCCTCCCTTTACTGTAGCCACTGAGAAAAAAAGTTATCAAAGAAAATTCCAAGATCTTTGCGATCAATTCATAAAAAAAACTAACAGTTTACTGTTTTTAAAAAAACATACTAAAATTGTTGATAATCTGCTCATTAAGTTATGGATAGATAGTGATGTTTCTGAAAAAAATACGCTCATTGCTGTAGGTGGATATGGCAGGAATGAACTATTTCCTTATTCAGATGTTGACATACTTGTCCTTAACAGTGAAAAAGGTATAGAAAATGATGAAAATATTAGTCAATTCATCACTAAATGCTGGGATATTGGTTTAAAAATTGGTCATAGCGTTAGAAATCTAGCAGAGGTTAAAGAGGAATTTAATGCCGATATCTCAACAGCTACCAACCTTATTGAAGCTCGTCTTATACATGGAAGTAGTGAGCTATATCTAAAATTCGATTCAACAATTAATAAAATAATCAATATTAAAAAGTTCTTTAAAGAAAAAATAACCGAGCAAACAATTCGTCATCATAAATACAGAGATTCAGCATACCAACTAGAGCCAAATATTAAAGAAAGTCCTGGGGGTCAAAGGGATTTACAAATGATACTGTGGATTGCCGCAAGTCAAAATAAAGGTAAATCCTTTGAAGAATTAAAAAAGAATGAAATTCTATCTGACGATCAATATAAAAAAATTAGATTAACCGCCAACAAGGTAAATAAGTACCGAATTCTCCTCCATATTTTATCTAAATCTACTGACGATAGACTCACATTTGAAGTTCAAGCTAGGCTATCTAAAGCATTAGGATACCAAGCAAAGACTAATAAAAAATCTAGTGAAGTTTTAATGAAAAATTATTATAAATCAGTAAATTATATAATATTATTAAATGAAATTCTACTTAAGAAACTTGATCCAAATAATTCAAAATCTATTCAAATTAATGACCAATTTCCTTTTATCCTTTCAAATCATTTAATTGATATAGATATAAAACATATTCCAATGATTAGTAAATATGTTTTTGAGTCCTTCATCCTCTTCCAAAAAACAAAAAAGGCGCAAGGGTTTGGGGCGAATCTTTTAGAGGCTTTGAATAACGTCGGACCGACTATAAATGAAAAATTTAGAAACAATAAAATAAACCAATCTAAATTCATCGAAGTTATTTCAGGTCGCGATAAAGTTAACCGATCATTACGCTTAATGAATAAGTGTAATATTTTAGGTAACTTTATACCCGCATTTGGGAGAGTGGTTGCTCAAATGCAGCACGATCTTTTCCATATTTATACGGTAGATGAGCACACCTTAAATGTTGTTGAGAATATCAGACGTTTTAGTAAGGCAACCTTGAAGTACGAATTCCCTGAATGTCATGAAATATTTCTTAAATTTAAAAAACCATATCTATTGTATTTGGCTGCTATTTTTCACGATATCGCAAAAGGTCGAGGTGGTGATCATTCTGAGCTTGGCTTAGTTGTAGCGACAAAATTTTGTAAAAAAATATGTCTACCAGATAAGGAGGCTCATTTAATCGTATGGCTTGTTAAATCTCACTTAAAAATGTCTCAAATTGCACAAAAAAGTGATATTTCTGACCCACAAGTAATTCATAAGTTTAAAGATTTAGTCGGGACACAAACCTATCTTGATGCGCTATACCTCCTCACAGTGGCGGATATAAGAGGCACAAGTCCGCATGTATGGAACCAATGGAAAGCAAGTCTACTTTATGACTTATACGCATCAACAACAAAATTACTAAGTGAGCAACATAAGTCACCAATTGATATGGTGAATGATCGAAAAAAAAATGTGGCTAAAATTCTCTCCCAATATTCAATCAAAAAGAACCACTACGATGAATTTTGGAAGGAGCTTGATCTTAATTACTTCATGCGGTTCGATGCCAACGAAATAGCCTGGCAAACACGATTACTTATGCCGCACACACATTCAGAAAAGCCAATAGTAAGAATTCATCATCACAAAGGGAGCTTTATTGAAGTTCTTATTTACTCTAAGAATCGACCTTCATTATTTGAAAAAATAACAAACTTCTTCTATGAAAACCAATTGGATATTCTGGATGCAAAAATTTATACAACCTCACATGACTATGCTCTGGATATTTTCCATGTGATGGACGATAACAATTTAAATGAAAGCTATAATCAACTCTTCAAACATCTTGAGCAAGGTT
>Ga0206131_10006706_pt1 | contig 11719 bp, 9 predicted proteins | sample Helgoland_Spring_FD_148636 | JGI IMG/M metagenome (GOLD analysis project Ga0206131, IMG submission 148636) | Pelagic subsurface seawater microbial communities from Kabeltonne, Helgoland, North Sea - Helgoland_Spring_Bloom_20160517_1 | ecosystem: Environmental > Aquatic > Marine > Epipelagic ... | reverse complement strand
CGCCTATTGCCACATTCGGAGGGGCCAAAGGGGTCATGTCATTACCTTTGTGGTTGCCAATTTCGTAGCTATCCCCTCTCCTACTAAACCATGCCACGCAGCCTGCGAATTGAAAAAGAGAACGGGGTTTACCACATCATCAACCGTGGGAATTACCGGCAGGATTTATTTATCAACGAGGGGGCGCACGCGGCTTTTGAGAATTGCTTATTTGAGGCCTGCGAGAAATGCGAATGGATGCTTGAAGGATTTTGCGTAATGACTAATCACTTCCACTTGGTGGTGCGCACGCCGAAGGGGAATTTGATCTACGGAATGAAATGGTTGCAATCGACTTTCGCGAATCGCTACCACCACTATAGGAAGGTGCATGGAAAGTTGTTCCAAGGACGCTATAAGAGCTTAATCGTCGAAGAAGACAGCCATCTGGGTACATTGCTCCACTACGTGCATTTAAACCCTGTGCGGGCGAGCATGGTGAGCGTCGATCAACTGATAGACTACCGATGGTCGAGCTTCTGGTATCTGTTCAACAAACGAAAGCGACCCGATTTTCTGGACTGCTCGGGAGGCCTGGAGGCGGCAGGAGGTCTAGCCGACACGCCTAAGGGCAGAGATCAATACCTGAGCTACCTAAAATGGCTTTCAGAGGATGATGCCGCCCAAAAGGAAATGGCTTTTGAAAAGATGTGCCGAGGCTGGGCGCTCGGGACTAAGGATTTCAAGAAGGCTCTGCTTGAAGAAGTCGAGGATGACAATGAGCCAGTCGATCAGCCTGAGAAAGTTCCGAGATACGATGGTGAGCGTCTACGCGAGGCCAACGAGCTGAGGTGGGAGATGCTTCTGGACAAAGGTCTCTCTGCGATAGGAAAAGATACGAAATCAATCTCAGGAGATCTCAAATCGGCGGACTGGAAAGTGACACTGGCATGCCTACTCAAGCTTAAAACGAGCGCGACCAATGTCTGGATCACCCAACAGCTGAACATGGGCACTCCGGACGCAGTCAGCCGATATGTTTCAGAATTTAGGACATCAGGCGGAGACCAGAAAATGCCCTTCAAAGAACTGACCACAAAGGTAATGACATGACCCCTTTTTAAATCTGCGAATAAGAATACTCAAGCTCGCGCAAGCTTCGAGGAAGCTGGCTCAGAGTTGCTGACGCTGCTGTGCTTAGATGTGAGCAACGATCTCAACATCTCATTATTATCGACCAATTGCATCGAGAACGTTTTCAAAAACCTGCGTCGACATATCGGCAGGGTCAGTCGCTGGCGTGAGAATACCACCCAGGGTGATCGTTGGATGGCCAGTGGTCTGATTCTGGCAGCTCAGGGCTTTCACCGCATTAAAGGCCATGGGAAACCCAAAGAATTGATCAAAGCGCTCGAAATTAAAATCGAGACTGAAGAAGAACTGAAGGAGGTCGCTTAGGCATGACACTGATTAGGTCGCTTCGCTCCGGCCGAAGACGGACTACGCGAAGCGACCTAATCAACAGACCTACAACCTTGACTCACTCTAAATACAATACACTAAATCAAACATAGATCTGAGATCACCTTGGAGTTTTAACAACTGGTGGGACACCCCCCAAAAAATAGCGGTATTTATGAATGAAACGTATACTCTAGATCAAGAGAGTACGTTATGGCGGAGAGGGTGGGATGTTATTCAAACCCTTTTAGCCTCCAACTGTGAAAATTATTTATTTTTTGAAGAAACTTCTCAATTGAAAGCTGTTTAATTCCTTTTGTTATCATTCATTAAATATAAAATAGCATTATGAAGTATCTTTAATGCTTCTGAATTTTCATGATTTGTATTTATTGTCCAACCTACAGAACCAAAATTCAATATTTTTCCATTTCCTTTCTTATTTTTAATTTCTATAATGCCAATGTTCCTATTTATTATACCACCATAATAATTTATGGTTTTTGCAAGGGGGGTAATATGTATCAAATCTGAGGTATTGTTAAGTTCCTTTAATTTTGTTAAGGGCAATCCATCCGATTCAAAATAATTAACTGGATTATTAACTTCTAAAACTCCTGAGTTGATTGGTATATCTGAAAAAACGGGATGTTTTTCATTAAGAATATAATATGTTCCAGAATCCTTATATTCATTTTCACTCACTCCTAAAAACGAAGCTTCTTTAGGATTTAATCTCCAACCAAGAGAATATCCCGAAAATCTAAATGAAAGACCAAAAGTATTCTCCTCTGGAAATCCCAATTTGTGCCAATAGCCATAATCATTTCTGTAACAAGATAGTTTTTTAGAATGTTCATCTATTGTGACTTTCCACCAGCAGAAATTACCTGAATAGATTATAGCGTCAGATTTTTCTAACTTTTGCGATACATTCGTTCTCATATTTGATGACCAGTATTCATCGTGCCCTAAAAATAACAACAAAGATGCTTCCTGAAATACCTGTGTGCCTTTGTGCAAATCTTCAGAACTCATTATCCTCCATTTAAAACCTTTGGATTCAAGAAACTTGATAACAGGAATTGTGCTATGTTCAATTGAATGAAATGGTATCTTTGATATTTTGTATTCTATTAAAGTTTTGATTTTTGAAGGAAGAAACAACCATATATCTTTAAAGGAAATTTTAAAGAAATTTTCACCTTGTATATTTGGCCTATTCAAGTTTATTGATTGTGGTTGTTTTATATCTAATCCGCCACTAGCAAAGTCTTTGTCTCCTAAAAATATACGTCTAGCCTGACGATAAAATAATTGTAAATATTGAAAAGGAATTTCTTTAGATAAGTTTTGAAAGTACAATGAATCTCCACCATAAGTATTGTAGGATTGATGAGTAAAGTTTGGTATAATGACACCAATATATTTTGAAGAGTTTATTGGAGCTGTATTTGATCTAAGTATAAAATAAATTTTTGCCCCCTTACTTTTTCCATATGGTTGAGCATAATAGAGACCTTTTTCTAAATTGGAAGGTAGACGTATAGATATTGATGAATTCAGTTCTAGGAAATTCTCTTTATTTATTGGATCTATTCTTTTGCTGATTACTTCTGTATAAACAATTTCTTCGTTTACAGCCTTTACTACTTTAATTTTATCTAGATATCCACTTCTGTACTGAGAAATTGTACTAAAACCTATATTCAAAGGTTTGGTTGGGCTTGAATGAATTATATTGGTATAACCAACTAAATAATCTAGTGATGAGTAATAACGAAAAGATAAAAAAACAAATAAAAACAATGTAGTAAAAGTAACAACAGATAGAATTTTTTTAACGTTCATATTACTGATAGGAATTTGCTTTTCGGCGGCGCTAGCCGCTGGGGTGAGGGTTGACGGGAGAGGGGCAAATGAAGAGTGAAGTTTGAGTTGTGTAGGGTGGAACCTTTAATTGGGCGAAGGCTATAGAGCGTGATTGGAGGTAAAACTCTGTTTTAGCTGTCAGCAACACCAATATCTACCCGAAATCCGATCCTCTGGGACATAGGCATGCGCTCCCCACCTGTGTCGTGTGGATTTTACTGGATTTAGCGCTGGTTCAGTTCGTCCAGAAGATCGGCTCGTTATCCTGTGCCCAGGGGTCGGGGTCTTCGATTTCCAAAAGCAGGCCGTCTTCGAGTGGCTGGACTTCCCCTGCTTACGGACTCTCTATTGCACTGGCTCCTACCGGCTCGGATCGTTCGGGGCCCAACAGGGGTCATGTCGTTATCTTTGCAATTACCAGTATTTAGTAAGTGATTAAACTATCAAAATAGCTCCCCTCGCTGGGTCCAAAGGCGAGGTATGATCCGGGGACATAGGTAACAAATCTTCTAAGGACATCGGTAACACTTCAAGTTGGCAATTATGCCATGGAAGAAAACCGAACCGATGACCGAAAAAGAACATTTTGTAACCTTAGCACAGACAGGCCGCTTCACCGTGGGAGAGTTGTGCTCTGATTTTGGAATCAGTCGTAAGACTGGTCACAAGTATTTAAAGCGCTATCGATCCGAGGGGTTCGAGGGGCTGCATGATCGGAGTCGTCGACCAAAGAGTAGTCCGAATGCGACGGTAAAATCCGTAGAGGCATTGATCTTAAAGGAGCGCCGCAAACATCCGACCTGGGGGCCGAAGAAGATCCGAGATCTATTAATAAAGATTCACGGTATCGAACGTCCACCGCGTGAGAGCACCATTGCCTTAGTGCTGAGTCGCCACGGGTTAAGCCAAAAGCGTAAACGCAAGGTTGGTGTGCATCGCGTTCGCCCAGAACACTTGACTGAGCCTACGCGATCCAACGAAGTGTGGACAGTAGACTTCAAGGGTTGGTTCACTTTGAAGGACGGGCAACGTTGTGATCCGTTGACAGTGTGTGATCGTTACAGTCGGTATATTATCTGCTGCCACGGTTGCGCAAACCAGCAATTTAAAGGCACTCTACGCGTCTTTAAAAAGCTGATGCGTCACCATGGATTACCCGAAATCATACGTGTGGATAATGGCACACCCTTTGCCTCGGGTGCGCTTGGTGGCTTATCACAGCTAAGTGTCTGGTGGATTGAGCAAGGCATCCGAGTTGAGTTTATGACACCTACCTCTCCTCAAGAGAACGGCTCTCATGAGCGTATGCATCGTGATCTTAAAGCGGAAGCAACGAAGCCGCCATCCAAGAACTTACCGGCCCAGAAGAAGCGCCTTGAGCGTTGGCGCTATGAGTATAATCACGATCGTCCTCATGAGAGTCTGGACATGCTTCGACCTGCTGAAATTTACCGCAAGAGCGCCAAGCGCCTTAGCGAGAAATACAAGATACGCTATCCTCAAAGCTACAAAGTTGTGCGCGCGAGTGGCTCAGGACACATCTCTCATAAAGGCTCAAACTTCTACATGAGCGAGATCTATGCCGGCTGCCGAGTTGGCTTATTCCTGAATGATAAAGGGGTTACAGAGGTTCATTATTCAAATATGTATCTCGGAAATCTAGAGTTTAACTGCACTGATCCATACCGCCCGAACTGCTTGATTATTAAGCCAGATCAAACACCCAATGCTAGCCTGCCATCTGCGGCTAAAAGAAAATGAGCAACTCAATCACACTGATAGCTTCGCTTCGCTCATCAACCAAACCTTGACCCGCACTCCTAACCTAACAATAAACCTCAGATGTGTAACCTATGTCCTTAGATAAAGTGTTACCTATGTCCCTATCATTCCCGCCGTAATGAATGGGGGCAAAAAAGGGGTCAAACGCAAATTATAAAGATCTGACATACAGCACCGAACACAGCTTGAGAAATTGAAGAGTCGGTCAGCACGAACCGACTGTGGGCAGATTCATCTGTAACCGCCATAGGCGCGACTATGACACAAAAACGGCTTCCCTTTTCCCAAGAGATGCCCTACTCTATTTCTATCGTTCTTTAAAACTCTAGCGTCGTTAAACGCATCTTGAAGTGTCCTGCCTAGCGGGATAACGCCAACCGGGTCTCCATTTAGGAGAGTCACCACGGTGGTCCAATGATGTGCAGCCTGACGCAACTGAACCCAAGCACTCTCCTGCACGTATTGATCGTCCCGCAGGGTCGATCTTTTTTTGTGCCCGGCGAGTGCGTGAACCTTCAACCACGCACCACATGACTATTCATAAAAACGACCAAGCCTCAGTACGCATCTGGGCCCACAATCCAGACCACCACCTCTACAATAATAACGGCACCTGGTGGCTACACTACACCGCCTACCCGACCCCGCTGACGACTCAACGTATGCGCCGCTCGCTCAAGACCCGCGATGTCACGCTCGCCCGCTCGCGGCGCGATGCCGTCCTTGCGCAGCTCTTTAGCGAAAATCAAGAGACAACATGACCGACCTCATGCAACCGATCCTCCACATTCCGCATGCGGCCACAACGATTCCCGCTGACTACCTTGGGACATACCATGGTGGGCAGGCACGCATTGACCGCGAACAGCTGCAATTATCCGATCTACACACCGACCGCTTATTTGTGAGTCCGAGCATCGCTGCGCTGCCGCTGGTGTTCCCCTATTCCCGGATCTTTGTGGATGTGGAACGGTTTCGTGATGCCAACGACGAGATCATGGCGGCGCGCGGGATGGGCGCCCTGTATACGCACGGCTATGACTTGGAGCGGCTGCGTACCTTGCCAAGCGCTGGGGAGCAGCAAGCGCTGTTGCAGAGCTATTATGATCCGCACCATGCTAAACTGACCGCGCTGGTCGATGCACAGTTAGCGGCACAGGGGCGCGCATTGATTATCGATTGCCACAGTTTCGCGAGTCAGCGCTTAGCCTATGAGGATGCTCACACAGCCGACCGGCCAGAGATTTGCATCGGCACGAATGCCTTTCATACGCCCAAGTGGATCGCAGACACACTGCTCGAATGCTTTGCCGCGCGTGGTTATCAAACTGCACTCAACGATCCGTTCGCGGGATCGATCGTGCCAAGCAAGCACTACCAAAAGAATCCGGCGGTGATGAGTGTAATGCTCGAAGTCCGGCGTGATCTATTTACCGATGAAACAACCGGAGAACCGAACCGATTATTTAAGACCGTACAGGCGGATATCGAAGCCGCTATTGAAAGTCTGCTCAAACGTGTATCCGCAATGATTCGTAACACTTGAACCCAGACGAGAAATATAGCACAATGACCACATCTAAAAACACGAGACTCTACGTGCATATAACTGCTCTCTGGGGCAATGACGATGCCGAAAGTACGATCAAAATAAGTCAACGCCACTGGAAAGCGATTCAGGCCGGTGCAGAATACGAGACGTCTGCGTGGGGCTGGTATGAAGGTCGGCGATTTTCAACCAGCTGGCATTTTTATGATGCATCGCTTTCGGTCTATGCCGAGGACCATGAATGCATCATCGATTGCGGGATGGAAGACCTCATCGTCTACATCGGTCCCAACAGCGCAGCCTAATAGCGGACGAGGCGGAGCTCATCCCTCCCCTGTCCAACTAATCACAGACACTTTAACTTAACCAGCAGTCGCTACAACTATGATGAATAAAACACCCTCTCCACTCTCAGCAAACGACCTTTCTAATAACGCGCAGCCGACTTCTCTTTATATTACACAAGGGAGTTTTGGCATCATGAGCACCGTTGAGTTGCGGGGCGACATTTTGTACTACTCAGCGGCTAGCTACTCCGAAGAGGAGGCGATTGGAAGCCTGAACCCCGAACGCTGGCACACGTTTCGCCAAACTTTAGAATCCTTACAAGCCGCACAGTGGCAGCCCCATTATATTAATGAAAATGCCCTGGATGGGCAGCAATGGAAAGTGAAGATTGCGTACGCGGATGGGCCATTGATCGAGGCCAGCGGCGGCAATGCCTATCCAGGCGTGCTCGACTGCGACTACACAATCGGCGGCCAGCAATCGCTGGACTGGCTGCTCTTCACCTGTGCGGTGACTTGGTTGACGGACGGCCGCTGGAATCGTGGCGCACTGTAGTTGTAGGGCCTGGGGCAGCACTTAGCTAGAGCTAGTTTTGCGTGACTGACACACGGAAGAATTTGGCTGTCTCTGAACCTTCACTGGTCTGCACCGAACGATTACAAGGCACAGAGACGACCTCGACTTCGCTATTACCACTCAAGATGACTGTTGGCGCCTCATCGACGTTCTCCCAATGGGTGAGATCCGCACTCGCCTCCAAGGTGTAGCTCAGTCCTTCGATCTCCCAGTTTTTGCGCCGAGTGAAGACCGCGCTAAAGTCAACATTGTTGGGCGTCGTGGTCTGCACTAGTGGCAGCGGCAAGCCAGGTGTGACTTCGTTGCCGTAGGACGTATAATTAGCGCTAGCAAGTGCTGGGTTCATGCCGAAGGCATACTCCAGCAAGTTACTCATGCCATCACCATCAGGGTCATCATTGACCGCTGCATCACCCATTCCTAAATCACTGACCCACTTCTCGTACGGCTGTATTTCCTCACCTTTTGAATTAAGCGACAGCAGCACGTTGGATACCTGCACGTCTGGCGCACTCGCGCCGTCGATCTTGCGGGCAAAGCCCAACACAAGGTAGTCATAGTCTGATAAGTTGTTTTTACCCAGACCATATCCAGACAGATCGAAGGTCTTGCTGAAGCTCTGGGCACCGCTTGTGCTGCTGAGCGCGACGGCGGCGGTGCTCGCAGCACCATTAGTGACGACACCATCTGCAAGGTTGGTCATCGCCATGTCCACACTATCTTCATACCACGCGTTACCATTGGTCGCTGCCAGATTCATTATTTTTTGGCTACTTGCGGCAGTACCGATCAAGCCCCACAGGTGCACATATAAGGCTTCGCTGGGATCGTTCAGTGTATAATCGAAGCTCAGCGTCAGCAGATCACCATTGGCCGCACCGGAATCGACGCTGATAATCTGCGCCAGAGTGCCCTCAGCCACTCGTGTATTGGTCGCGCTAGTGTTTGACAAGCTACCGTTTGTGACGGTCCACTCACTGTCAGGGTGCTTCACAAATTGCGTATCGCCAAACCACAGAGACCCTCTGCCAACCACGCTATTAGCAGTGCCAAGATCCAGCCACTGTACTAGAGGCGAATCCACCGTCGGCAAGTTGGCGTAGATCACCCGTAAGCGCCAAGCAGAATCAAGATCGTGTTGGCCAGCGGGACGCGGGATACTGAAGCTATAATCCATGCTACCATCGGCATTGAGCACCGCCTGGTAATAGGTGTCGGCCTCGGTATCCACCGCTTCCAGATTGACCCAGGCACCGGAGCTGTAGCGTTGCACCTTGAGCTCCAAGCCAGCATCCGCGCCCTTTAAGAGTAATGGGACATGACCGATCCCGCCACGAGTCACAGTAAAGTCGGTCAAGACTCGTTTCCCTGTGGCCGCTTGGATTACCAGCGGATAATTATCCTGCAGCGTACCCTGATGCACGCTGACAGCCATTTGAATATTTTCGACCAATTCGTCGCGCACTGGTTGCCAGTTGGCATCGCCATAGCCGCTGAGGCGAGCAATTAGTTCACCGTCGCTACCCCAATAATTGTCTACGTGTTGAGGTGGTAAAATGAACTGAATTTCACCCGCGACCACATCCCCTGCACTGTAGGAGCGACTAACTGAATCAGCGCTAAAATCGAACAGTATGCTCGGAGCGCGGCTACCCCAACTGCGTCCGTATTTGTGCAGGTGCAGCGGCAAACTTGTGCCGTTCAAAGTAGAGCTAAGCGGAATCAGGCCACGCAGCGCTAACGCAGTAACAGCTCCAGAATTACCGAATGAGTCATCAATACTGAGCCACTTGCCATCCATAGAGATCGGATCTCCTTTATATGTATTACCTCCAGCGATTGGATCGACTACCGCATTAATATTCTCGGTGGCCAGCAAGCCAGAGGTATCGCCGATGTAATAGTTATCATATAACGCAGTATTATAGTAATCGGCCGCCATCTGAAAAAAGGTTAACCGTGTTGGATCCGTAACGTCCTGAAGGAATTCATAATTATAGGCATGAAAATGGCGATGGTAGTCCAGCGTGGACATCATCCGGCTGGTATAATTGACTCGTATTTTATCGTCATCGGTCACACCAGAATAGTGCACTTCTGTCTGGTTCGGGCCAGTTTGGTAGTAACAAGTCTTTAGGCGCTTCAGCCATCGATACTTGTTGTCGCTGTCGCGATAGATCAGAAAATCACCACCGCCGATATTCTCGGTCCAGTTGTGAGTGGTGTTAATAATGCCCGGATCTTTATAGGCTCCAGTATTGTCATAGCTATTGGTGAAGGTTGGGCGTATATCATCCAGAAAGGCCCCGCCCAGATGTTGAGTCGGATCAAAGGTCAGTGATTCGCCCCAGGCACCGAGCGCGCTCTCGTCCCACTTCCAATTAGCATTGTAACCAATCAGCGAAAGTTGCGAGTGCGACACCGTGCCTGCCCCGCCCCAATATCCATATACCAGTCGCAACTTCATTCGCTGTGTAGCGCCTGGTTGCAGCGTGAGCATGGTGGAACCGCGGAGCCATTGACCCTGATGGACATTTGCACTGCTGCCATGCCAATTTTTTGAGATTTGCACTGGAATCCCCAATGGACGACCACTGTCGGCATCACTAAGAAGCATCACCGTTCCGGTGATCGCACGCGGAGTTGGCTGAATAAAGCGTAAGGGTATATTGGTAACCTCGGACAGCGGATTCGATATTTCGAGCAGGTATTCATCCACTCGCCCAGCAGCAGAGGGATACTTGACCGAGTCTGCTGGGACATCGATATTAAAGGCATGCGTGTCTGGATCGAAACTCACCGTCAGCGCCGCAGCCGACTGTAGATTGGTGGCCTGCGTCACGTACTCGCTGGGGTTTAGTGTCGAGAGCTGGGCATCCTCCTGCGGCTTCAGGGTCAAACGCGCCTTGTTCGTCTGCGAGTCGGCGGTGTGCGTCACACCATCCGGTGATTGCACTTCGACTGTAGTGTTGGTGATAGGGTTGGCGGTCTCGCTGGTAAAATCCAACACGAACGTCATGCGATCCGGCCACGCATTAATTTCCAAGCGGCACTCATCATCCACCAACAGTTCGTTGTCCTGCGCATCTTTAAAGACCAGCCCCAAGTGATCAATGCGCTTCACATACTGCCCACTTTCGATCAGCCGTACATTATCGACATTATTAGTGGCCTGCACCAGCGCCCCCGTACAAGTGTATTCAACCCCACCCTGCGTCACTTTCAGGGTGAGTCCCGCCTCTGTAACTACAGTGACGTCTTGATTCAGTGCAGTCCTGTAGTCAGACCCAAGCAGTGCGTCGTAACCCTTGAGCGTAATATCATCGCAATCCAGCACTACGCTGTAGTAACCCGTCTGAAAAACTAGATCTGGATTCGCGCGCGCCACCAAGTTTGCCTCGCTCTGCGGACGGCGATGGTTGAACCGGGTCGGATAGCCATTCTCAAAATAGAGATAGGAATAATTCTTTGACGATACCGGCGGCGTATCGCTGGCGACGACCGCATGACTGCAAAGGGCCATGGTTACGATTACTAATAACCTACAATACATATTATCCAGTGATTTATTTAAAATGTGTGCTTGGTTATCTAAGCGTACTCTTTTCGCAATCCTATAAAGAAACCTGAGACTTGCCTACGGTAGCCTGTGCATCAACTTCACCAACACGTGAGAAAGTTTCAAGAGGTAAAAAAGAGGCCTACCATTGCTTTTCGTGAAGTCCGCGGAGCCATGCTTACCTTATTGAGCTCAGCGGGCTAATTGCTCGATGGCGGCGGGGATGGCTTTTTTAAAACGAAAGAAGCCTGCCTGCGCGTGTGGATAGAAATAGTCGTCCCACCAATGACGTTGGCAGACTAACTGAATGTCTTTGATACGCAGTGCCTGCTGCAGCTCCGGTAAGACCTGATTCCAGATACCAATGGATGGCTCGGCCATCAGCAGGACGGTGATGTTCGCTTGTTCTGCCCATGCCACGACTGCATCGATCTGGGTGTAGACTTCGCCGCTGCCGTCGAGTGCATCACGCAAGCAATTGTGCCGAAAATCAAATACCGACGTTGCGATGCGCTGCGTTTGGTAGCACTGCTGCGGAATAAAGCCTGCGATCGCATGGACTGTGACCTGCTCGCCTAACCAGTTGCACGCTGACAGGTCCTCCTCGTGCAGCAGCAAGCCCACACGGTCAGAGTCTGGCAGCGGAGCCAGTG
>Ga0206131_10006705_pt1 | contig 11719 bp, 12 predicted proteins | sample Helgoland_Spring_FD_148636 | JGI IMG/M metagenome (GOLD analysis project Ga0206131, IMG submission 148636) | Pelagic subsurface seawater microbial communities from Kabeltonne, Helgoland, North Sea - Helgoland_Spring_Bloom_20160517_1 | ecosystem: Environmental > Aquatic > Marine > Epipelagic ... | reverse complement strand
CTGCTGGTAATTTCACCGTAGCATATAAAAAATACGCGAATCACAGACAAAAACGGACGACCGTCTCCTTCCAGTATTGGCTCTTTTAAGGACTTGTTGTAGGAGCACTACTGCAGTTGTTTTTATTTGACGAGAAACTAATAACGAGAGTGGCATTCGGTGTAGCGCTGTTGATCGTGAGCGCTGGTGTGGAGTAATTGTTATTTGAGTTGCTTCTGTTGCCGGTACAGTACTTATTGCCGGGGTCAACAGTCACATTGATCACAACCTGTGCATTGCTTCCGCCATCGATGCTGCATGTAGTGCCTTGAGGCGCAGTCAATCGGTTAGAATTACTACTAGCAGGGCTAAGAGTGCAGAGGCCGGCGGGTGCGGTAGAGACTGAAACCGAGTAATCACATTGATTGCTTTCCTCGCATACTGCGGTCAGCGAAAATTGACCACTCCATGTTGACTCATCGGCACCATTAATCGTCACTGTTAGCTGTGCTGTATCAGTCAACGAGCCATCACTGACAGTATAGGTGTACACCTCGGACAGTGTCTGGGAAGAACTCAACGCCTGAACAGTCGAGTTAGTATTATCCAACGTGTAACGGTAAATACCATTACCTTGTGACGTCAGTGTTCCATAGCTATTGCCACCCGAAATAGCTGAAACCGACAAAGAGTTCGATTCTGGATCCGTATCATTAGCCAGAAGGTTAATATCTCTTACCAAGGTACCGTCTTCGCTGACAGAACCGGCATCATCAACCCCCGATGGCGCTTGATTGCTTAGGCTGGCTGACGAGGTCACTGTGCAGTCGGCGGTTATCGATCCTGTCGTAAAGGTTGACCCCGACAGAGAGCCCCCGAAACAACCCGACACCGACAAATTGGTATAACCTCCTGTAGTTCCCGCCGTGAACGAGGTTGTCGCGCCGTAGCTCACAGACGCGGAGGACGGCGATAAGGTCGTGCCTGTACCCACTGATGTTGATACCGTATACGCCGTCTCTGATGTTGAGCCGCTAACGGTACAGTCAGCGTAAATTGCTCCCGTGCTGTAAGGACTGCCGCCCGCAGTGCCACTGCAGCCGGACAGCGTCAGGCTCTCATATCCTGTCGCAAGACTGGCAGTACAGGTCGTAGAGCCACCGTAAGTGACTGTCGAGTCATTGCAGGAGAGCGAAGCGACACCGGTACCACTCGAGGTACTTACGGTATAGGTAATTTCCGTGGCACCGGCCGTAACCGTGCAATCCGCCGTTATTGCCCCGGTGGTATAGGTATTTCCGACAAGAGAGCCACCACAACCGCTCACCACAAGCGTGTCGTAGCCTGATGACAGAGTGACCGTAAAGGATGTTGAGCCGCCGCTGGACACCTGTGCTGACGAGGGCGAAATGGTGGTGCCAGCGCCGGCCGATGTTGACACCGTATAGGTCGTTGTCTGTTGTCCTCCAGAATCGGCTCCAACAACCTGCTGTAGCGTCTGAAAGCTCGTGTTCGAGGTTACATTACTTCCCAAGGTAAAACGCTGGGTTTTGTTCGAGCTCTCTAAATACGGATTTGTCCAACTGACGCTTACCGATACCCCATCGGTACTGCCCGCACTACTCACACTCACGCCGTCAAGTGTGAACGCACTGCGAGAAGAGCTTGTCTGCATTGAACCGATTTGAGTATTAACATACGACGCATCAGGCTTAAATTGTGCAATCTCCACCACAGATGAGCCCATGGCGGCACCGTCAACCACACTGCTTGACGACGCGCTGAGTTGCGCGGAGGTCGACGTGAGGTAAATTGAGCCGGCAACAGAGGTCGAGAGAATAGCCGCTGCGACCATTACCTCCACCAACCCGACGCCAGATTCGCTTCTTTTCACAATCCCGAAATCTCTTCCCATCCTTTCTGTGTCGTCACCCAAAACCGCAACGACGACAGGCTTTTATCAATGTGCGACTAACACTTCGCCCTGGTTAGTGAGGGTACCCCAAAAAAAGGCATTGCGATCCGATCAACACTCTCATCAGTGACCTGACCCGCATTTTTACACGATTTAATGCACTATTTGTCTGTTCCGGCGACTGCAGCCACCACTAAAACAAGGTTAATTAGCATCGGTATCCGTCCACGTGCCAGGCAGTAATTTTACGTTTCCAGCAAAAGCGGTCTCGTCAAAGGCGACTTGATTCGATGCGCTGAATCCGCTGTCACTATCACTACCGGAGATATACGCAGCTTCAACGACATCGTTAGCGTTCCATTGATTAATGCTGTTACCGCCTGATGCCCCATTGATAATGAGCGATCCTTTTATCCTTTGATTACCAGAGCCCTGTAGCGAGCAATTAGAGCCTTTACTAAAGATAATGCCGATGATTTCAGTGTTGGCAGGTAGCGACGGACAATCCTCTAAAATCAAAATAATCGGGCTGGCGGCAGATCCATAACTAGAGAGCGATTGCGAGCCGCCACTTTCGATCCAATGCACGTTGTCTGTGCTTGACGAATCAGCAAGCGTTTTCATGTCGGCCTCGCTGAGGCTAAACGTGCTTCCCCACAAGTCGGATGAGGACGTATATTCGGCGTATATAGGCTCTGTGCAGCCATTACCCGATTTATTTAACTTGCCATAATCGCTGCCGTTACAAGAGGTCGTCACGCTTGAGGCCGTTCCGCAACTGGCGGGAAGTCGCAACGTATTGCTACCTGATGCTCGTGTTCCGTCATCTCTTACAGCATTAATCTCTGGCGATCCGTTAATCGTGCCGAAGCATCCTCCTAGACCGATCGGCGTGTCGAGCGCCTCGCCCACGATAAGCGATTGCTCCACAATCCACTGCGATACGGTTTGGGACCCCAGTGCATTAGTTGCACGCGCAAAAACACGAACAGAACTACTACTGCCCTGAACATACCAAAACTCAGCTGTGTACGACCTGTCGGAATCTGAAGCGCCCTGTGCGGCATCGATCACCACATCATTGACGCCCGCGGTGGCGGCTGTGTAGGTGGCGGATGTTCCACTGGTGTAGGTGGGGGTATTGGCTTGAATCCAGCTCAAGGCCTGACCCATGACCTGTTCTGCCGCATAAAATGCCTCAGTGCTAGTCTGCTCTTGCACGGATAGTCGCACAGCGTCCTGGGTGGCTATGGTCATAGTTCGACTTGCCAGCAACGATAAAAGACCCAAAATCACCACAATAGCGATCGTGTAATAGCCAGTTTGTCGATTTTGCATTGCCATCACTTGCATTGCCATTAGTCGTAGTCCCGTGAAATGAGAACGTTATTCCGAGGGCTCACGAATATTTCCGCATATAACCTGCCGTCCGGTGAGGAGGCACACTGATTATCAGTGTCACCGAGGTAGGCGCAAACCTCCACCTTGTAGAGGCGTTCTATTCGGCAAGAGACGGTGTCGCCACAGGCACTCGCATTGGTCTCGCAGCCCCCAACCGAAAATTCGCATCCGGCGTCGGCGTCGAAATAGGTCTCTCCTGGCATAGTAAATACCAAACGATCAGCGTAAAGGTCAGTCAATGCCGTGATAGGCTGCCACGCCGATGATCCGCCAGTCGCCGAGCAGTCAGAGGTCACGGAAGCACTCGCACCCACTACATCGTACTGACTGGGATGAATAGTTGAGACAGCCTCAACAACCCCGCTCTGAAGCCTCAGGCCCGTTCGATAGTGTAATACCGTGGCTGTGCCGCTTAACAAGGAGCCGTCGGTGTCTCTGCACGCAGCAAAGTTCGCGTTGTCACTCCCTGAACAACTATGGCTCCGAGCATAGCTCATCAACGCACAACCGGACGTACTGATATCAATGGCTGGAAAGGTGCCCTCGTCTCCGGCAACGCCACTCGAACCTTCAGTGGTGATAAGGTAGTTGGCTAGCTGACTTGGATTGCCGCGATATCCAGCCCTGCGGAACTCAACTCGAACCGCATTTGTCAAAGCTGCGAACTGTTCCTGCGCGCGAGTCGTTTCCTGAATGGATATTCCAGCACCAAAGGTGGTTGCGAAGTACGTCGTCCCGGCCAGTGCAAGAAAAGCGCCGATGACCATTGCTACCAAGAGCTCAATCAGACTGAGGCCTAACTCCCGCATGATGAGTATCCCAAGCTAGAACTCGAACAGACACTGATCAATCCAAGTAGATTTCGACTCACCGTTGCCGAGGTCGACCCTAACGTCAGTTGCACTGAGCCATCACCATCGACATCCAGCCCACGATCTGCGGTAAACGTAACGTCTAGATCACCATCACCATCTAAATCGCCAAAATTTGTTACGACCATTGAGAGCCCACTTGAAAAATCAGTACTCGATCTGCTCGCCAAAGTACCAACCAGGCTATTAGTGACCGTATAACCCCAAACTGATGTATCACTGCCGTTGACCGAAAACTCAACAACCGACGCGCCTCGGGCGCCCTGAGCCACGGCAGTGGTTCGCGCGAGTCGCAAATCTAAAACAACCGTCTCGACGGCAAACCTGAGTCGCTGACGCTCGATGGTGCCAGAAAATGACGGTAGCGCAATGGCTGCCAAGATAGCGACGATCGTTATGGTAATCATGAGTTCGATCATTGTGACACCGTGTTGGTAGCCGAAATTAAATGCTCGTCTCATAAATCATAAACTCTGGATCCAGATTCCACTTTGGCTTTCAACAGTATTAAAAACAAGCCTTAACTGATCAGATAGCTGCGCGCTTGCGTATGGTTCACTCTAATCAGGTGAGGTTCCGAATGAAAGCTGTTATATGGTTTTGCTCAGCGCTGCTGTTATCTCTGAACACGATGGCGAGTGCTGCTGGTGGGAATAACACAATCAAAGTCGACCCCCCAATTCCTGCACCAGAGTGGACATTGCCTGCGATTGAGAATGCCGAGGGCGAGCTCTCATTGTCCCAATTTAAAGGCAAGATTACCTACATCGACTTTTGGGCATCGTGGTGCGGCCCCTGCCGATTGTCGCTACCCGCTCTCAATAAACTCCATGCTGAGTTCGACGCCGCCAAGGTTCAATTTGTAGCGGTGAGTATCGACGTTGTGGAGGAAGATGCCTGGGACTTTCTAAAGCGCTATGCCGTCGACTATCCCGTGGTCATCGACACCGAGAGTGAGATCGCACGCATGTTTGCGGTTGACGGTATGCCCTCTGGGTATTTACTCGACGCTGACGGGCGCGTTCGAGAAATACATGTCGGCTATAAATCAGGCGATGAAATGAAATTGGCAGAGAGCATCAGAAACCTGCTTTTAGAGATGGACGCGAGTTAAGCATTTCTCCCTGGGCGCGGCTGGGCTCGCTAAACTTCCGAAATATTCATTAAGGTTGCATGACGATGACGCATGAAACGCTTTATTACGACGGTGCCTGCCCGCTGTGCACCCGTGAGATGAAACACCTGGCAAAGCTGAAGCAGGAAAGCCTTGCACTGGTTGATATTCACACCATTGAGATTACCGATGACATGCCGTCAAAAGAAGATCTCTTGCTAAACTTGCACCTCAAACGCGGCGATTCGTGGATTGTCGGCGCCGATGCGAATGTGGCGGCATGGCAACACACACGCATTGGCGTGCTCTGGTCTTGGCTGCGCTGGCCGGGCGTCCGTCAACTCATTGATCCGCTGTATGCGTTTTGGGCCAAACGCCGCTACGAAGGCCTTTACGGTCCTGTACCTGAGAAGGGTCGCACGCCTGATGCTTGATCGACCCGCCATAGAACAGCTCGAAAAACGCCGGCGCGCTGCGCTGATTAATTGCCTTCCCGGGTTTAAGTCGGTGGTATTGGTCGGCACCGTCAACAATCATGGCGATACGAACTTATGCGTCGTCAACTCGTGTTTCCACGTCGGCGCATCGCCCGCTCTTCTTGGCATGATTATTCGTCCTGCACCGGAGGGCACTGAACGTCACACACTCGACAATATTCTCTCAACACGGCATTACTCGCTCAATGCGGTATCGACCACTATGGCGCAACGCGCTCACCATACCTCTGCGCGATTCCGCCGCGATCAATCGGAGTTCGATGAGTGTGGGTTTGAGCCGGCAACCATCGACGGTACGCCTGCCCCCTTTGTGTCAGAGTCGCCCTTGCAGATCGGATTGACACTGCAAGAGCATCAGCCACTCGCGCTAAACGGCACACACCTCATCATTGGTTCCGTCGAGCACCTTTCATTTGCCAATGACGTATGGCGGGACGATGGGACACTCGATCTTACTGGCATGGATCTCGTTGCCGGTGCAGGTCTTGACGGCTATCACGATGTTGGACGTGGGCGACGATTTGCCTACGCAAAACCAGACAATGCACCTCGCGAGATCTGATAGTCGCAGCCTTGTACTTTCTTCGGTAGTCTAGACGCGATGACAACCGGGAGATAAACAATGGCCGAGACCGACGCTGAACCCAGAGCAAATCCAATTTTTCTAGGCATACTCTTTGCCGGCATTCTCGCAACGCTTGTCTTTATTTTAATGACCGGGGACTACGGTGAGCCGACGCTGCCTGAAGAACTGGTGATGGTTCAGCCCTCAGTGGAACCCGCCCCTATGCCTATCGAGGCCCAGGCGCCCGCGGCGCCCATTGCCGCGCCTCCTGTCACTGAAGTTCAGCCCAAGATCCCGCCAGCACCGGTTGTCAGCGAGGAAACGGGTGACCAGTACGCGCGTGAATCGATCGACGCCGTCAATGGCGGTAAGGCGCTCGCTCAGTTTGTGGCTGGCGACTACGTCGTCGAACGGGCGGTCGCAATTATTGATGCGCTGCGCCGTGGTGAAGTGCCTTACAAGCTACTACCGGTCGGGAAACCGTCAACGACCTTCCCGATTTCCGATAACGGACTTCGGGTAACCCTCGATACTGCCGGTTTTAGCCGCTACGACGGTTTTGCCCAGTGGGTCGGTGGGCTGAATACCCCTGCGCTTGTCTCCCTCTTGAACGACTACGAGATGATAGCAACGCAGGCGCTCACGCGAATGGGGGTGACTGATTTTGATATCCGAAGCGCCGTACTGGCAGCCACCACTCAAATCCTTTCAACACCGCAAGTCGCGGTCGATGCCGAACTGATGCGACGCGAGGCCAATTGGGTCTACATGGACCCGGAGTTGGAGGCCTTGTCCTCACTGCAAAAGCAGGTACTACGAATGGGGCCAGAAAACGCAGACATCGTTCAGCAGAAAGCACGCGATATTCGCGGTGCCCTGCTCGACGACGGCCTCTAAAACAGCGCGCGTCGATTAATAGCCCGCTAATCAGAGCCTGTATCGAGCAAGTGTATAAAGTGGTTGGGGGAAAAGCCACGCGCTGCCATGAAGCGCCCGCGCTTGGCCCGTTCCTTCTGTTTCTCATGCCATTCAGCGGGCAAGGTTTTGTGCCCAAACTTCCGGTCGTACAATTCTTCTGCCAGCGCAAACCAGTCCACACCGTCAGGAAACGCGCTGTCAACGGCGCTCTGGGGGTCACAACCTTTTTGTTTGAGCTCGTAGGTCAGCTTTTTGGGACCGCTGCCTCGGCTTATCAATTGTCGCGCCATTGACTGCGCGTAGCGTTCATTACTCAGCAACCCCTCGCTCGTCAACGTGTCGATGACTTCATGGAACACGTCTTCCGTGACGACAGATTTCCTGAAACGTCGCTGGAGTTTGGTGAGGATCTCTTGAGAGGAGTGTTCACGCCGAGCCAGCAGATCCATTGCGGCTCGGCGCACATCAGACGCTTTTACTTCCACCGCAACTAGCCTTCCACCGGCTCCTCTGTAGCCACGTCATTCGACTTGGCCTCGTCTGATGGCAGACTCATGGTCTGACGCCGAATTTCAGTTTCGATTTCCGACGCAATGGCGGGATTCTCATCGAGAAACTTGGCGGCATTCGCCTTTCCTTGGCCGATCTTATCGCCCTTGTACGCGTACCAAGCGCCCGACTTATCCACGAGATTGAGCTTAACGCCCCAGTCGAGGACTTCACCCATCTGATAAATACCAACCCCGTACATAATTTGGAACTCTGCCTGCTTAAACGGCGGTGACACCTTATTTTTAACCACCTTCACACGCGTCTCGTTACCGACAATCTCGTCGCCGTCTTTAATGGCACCAATACGACGAATATCCAGTCGGACTGATGAGTAGAACTTGAGCGCATTGCCGCCCGTTGTGGTTTCGGGGCTACCGAACATCACACCGATCTTCATGCGGATCTGGTTAATAAAAATAACAAGGCAATTGGTTTGCTTAATCGCCCCGGTCAGCTTGCGCATGGCTTGACTCAATAACCGCGCCTGAAGACCCACGTGGGAGTCGCCCATATCGCCTTCGATTTCCGCTTTCGGTGTCAGCGCAGCGACAGAGTCGATCACTAAAATGTCCACCGCCCCTGAACGCACCAGCATTTCCGCGACCTCAAGTGCCTGCTCACCGGTATCGGGTTGCGACATGATCAGGTCGTCAACTTGAACACCTATCTTTTCGGCATACTGCGGGTCCAGCGCATGCTCTGCATCAATAAACGCTGCTGTGCCACCGAGCTTTTGCGCCTCGGCAATAACCTGCAACGTGAGTGTTGTCTTACCCGAAGACTCTGGACCGTAAATTTCACAAATACGACCCCTGGGCAAACCACCAATCCCTAACGCAATGTCGAGCCCCAGCGAGCCCGTCGATATAGCAGGAATAGCCACACGCTCTTGGTCGCCCATGAGCATTACTGTTCCCTTGCCAAACTGTCTTTCGATTTGCGTCAGTGCAGCGTCAAGGGCTTTTTGCTTATTCGGATCCATGTGTCTCTCCATCAGGTTTTAACTACTGTATATATAATCAGTACTTTTTAGTCAATTTGCAATGGAGTTTACCCACCATTTATCGGTTTTGTTACAGCAACACCATTCACCTGTCGCCTAAGACGACAGGCCGAGCTCTTTAGTTGCTTTCTATCACTCGTCGTCGCCAAAAATACCCACGGTCTTCACGCCGGTTGCATTAATACTCGCGCGATACATGCCCGGTGTATTAAAGGTCAACGCCACGTTACCGGCGCGATCAACCGCAGCCACACCGCCCTCTCCTCCGGCCGCGACCAACGCCTTTAAAACCACTTCCGCTGTTGCGTCGTGCAATGACGCCCCACCAAATTGCATACGGGCACAGATATCTCGCGCTACTGTATGGCGGATGAAGAACTCACCATGACCCGTCGCAGAGACAGCGCACGATCGGTTATCCGCATAGGTTCCTGCCCCAATAATCGGCGAGTCGCCCACACGCCCCCAGCGCTTGCCGGTCATGCCGCCGGTCGAGGTTCCCGCGACTAAATTGCCGGCTTTGTCGAGGACCACAACGCCCACCGTGCCGAACTTGTAATCCGCCTCGGGCTCAACACCCGCGTACTCGTCAGCCTTATAAGCCTCTAGGGCTTTTCGGCGTCGCTCAGTACCAAAATAGTCGGGGTCCACCGACTCGATTCCCTGCGCCGTCGCAAAGGCTTCAGCCCCTTTGGCGGCCAACATGACATGCGGCGAGTCCTCCATGACCGTCCTCGCCAGCGCAATGGGCGACTTGACCGTGGTAACCCCTGCCACAGCGCCTGCTTCCAACTGCTGGCCATGCATAATCGACGCGTCTAGCTCATGGCGGCCATCCCAGGTGTAGACAGCCCCCTTGCCTGCATTAAAGAGCGGAGAGTCTTCCATTTTTTGAATCACGTTGACCACAACGTCCAGCCCTGGGTGTCCGGCCGCCAACTGCCGGTGCCCATCGGTAATGGCGGCCTCAAGAAAAACACGATAGGTGGCCTCAAGTTCAGCACTCATCTTGCCCCGCTCTATAGTGCCGGCACCCCCGTGCAGCGCAATCGCAACCGGTGAACTCTCAGCGACCGCCATCGTCGACACCATCGATAAACACATTAACAACCACCGCATGATTACTCCCCATCATTTCGAAATACACTGCCCGCCTTCATTACAAAGCTGGGACGCTCTAACACGGTGACGTCGGTCAGCGGATTGGCATCAAACGCGACAATATCAGCGTGAAATCCCGGCGCAATCTGGCCGAGGCTGTCATCGACCCGCAACAACGATGCGGCATTGACCGTCGCCGACTGAATAGCAGCCATCACCGGCATGCCTGCCTCGACCATGAAGCGAAACTCCTTTGCGTTTGCGCCGTGGGGCGACACACCTGAATCGGTACCAAACGCAATTTTCACACCCGCTTTATACGCCTCAGCAAACGTGTCTTGTATTTGAGGACCAATGGCGGCCGCTTTGGGTCGCACAACAGCCGGGAGTTTACCGTCCATCTTTGCAAGATCGCCAACCCACTTACCGGCAGAGATAGTAGGGACATACCACGTCCCCTGACTGAGCATGAGTCCTATCGCCTCATCGTCCATGTAGGTGCCGTGCTCCACGGAATCCACGCCCGCCCTTATGGCCCGCTTCATACCCAGTGCTCCGTGTGCGTGCACCGCCACGACGAAGCCGTAATCGTTCGCGGCTGACATGACCGCCGACAGTTCCTGGTCAGTGAACTGTGGGTTATCGCCACTTTTAGCGAGTGACAAAACACCGCCCGTTACGGTCAGTTTGACCACATCACTGCCGTCTTTATAGCGCTGCCTGACCGCTTTGTAAGCGTCCTCAGGCCCATTCACAACGCCCTCTTTGGGACCCGGGTCGCCGCGCAAATCAGTCCTGATGCCGTTTGTAGGGTCCGCGTGACCTCCCGTGGTGGCGAGCGACTTACCTGCCGCAAAAATACGCGGACCGTCGACGATGTTTTTTTCAATCGCATCGCGCAGTGCAAAAATGGCATCTATGTCACCCGCACCCAAATCACGCACCGTGGTGAATCCGGCGTTTAAGGTTCGTCGCGCATACACTGTGGAGCGCAATGCGATGTCGGCTGAATTCATAAAGAACTCCTCCGAGTAGCTCGCAGGGGGATTCAACTCACCATCCAGATGAACGTGCATATCCATGAATCCTGGCGACACGTAGGCGTCTCGCAGGTTAATCACATCCGCATTGGCCACATCGACAAAGCCCTTTTGCACCGAGAGAATCCGCCCGCCCTCAATGGTAATTGTCTGCTGCTCAGCAACTTCGCCGCGCTTTGTATCAAACAGAAAGCCGGCGTGAATGACGGTCGCTGCGCTCGCTGTATGTGTGACAAGAAGAGCAATCAGCCCAAGCATTAGCCTCATCATTATGACCCCTTAATAGTGACAGTTCAGCGCTGACGATAGCCCTAAAAACCATCGACAGCCAGTGACCTCAGTAAAACTCGGGAAATAAACTTCGGCGTACGCGAGTCATTCAACTTTAACGAACCTCGTCTGATTTTCACGCGCCCGCGACCCGTAAGGTCCGACCGGTATTGTTGATTAATACTGATCTATTCTAACTTCGCTGACGCGTTCGGGTTACTCTAAGCACCCAACCGCCGAGGGCGGGGGAAATAGTGGTTTAACACCTGCCTAGCCCGGTTTAGGGGCTACCGAGGGTTTGCTCGGGGGCATTACCTGTGGGTTCACGGGCCGTCAGCGAGTCAGATGATGATTGTGACGGAGCAGTGAAACAGAAATAATAGAGCGCCAAGGTTTCCCGCTTTCCGGAGGCCTTGGCACACAAGCGGTCTGTAGATAGATAAACAGCATGGTTACAGGGTCAGATACAAGCCAACACACGCCGATGATGCG
>Ga0206131_10006701_pt1 | contig 11726 bp, 5 predicted proteins | sample Helgoland_Spring_FD_148636 | JGI IMG/M metagenome (GOLD analysis project Ga0206131, IMG submission 148636) | Pelagic subsurface seawater microbial communities from Kabeltonne, Helgoland, North Sea - Helgoland_Spring_Bloom_20160517_1 | ecosystem: Environmental > Aquatic > Marine > Epipelagic ... | reverse complement strand
CCACGAGTATGTCATTGGGTATTGCATACGAGCCGCGCGAAATATAATTTGCCATCCGTGCGCCGTCGACCTGATGATCAACGAGACGATTTATTATACCACGCGCGTGGATGATAATCTTTTCACGTCTTCGTCAAAGTCTTTCTCGGTATCTAAAAGGAACCCACAGAGTCGGTGGACAATTAAAATTCTTTGAACGTCGACGCGTTTAAACCCTACTTGTGTTTTTAAAACACAGAGAGAAAGAAGAAAAAAAAACGGAACAGTCTCTTTCCTCATTCGTCGGAGTATTCACGCATCAGCATCAACAGTATTGGGCACTTAAACAAAGCGAGAAGAAGAACATTCGCGCTTCGTCAAAAAGAACAACATTATTAACAAAATCAGCGAGAAGAGATCATCAGGTCGAGTTTGAGGAGGAGGAGTTGTTGGTCTCGTTTTACGCGTGCATTTACCGTTCGCATCTGAGTTTGAAAAATGTCATTCGGAGAAGAAGAGAACAACGAAGAAGAAGCGATGACGATTGATATTCATCAAAAGCGGCCCTCGCATTGGGTCGCCGAGGAACTCGTGCACCAAGGCGAAGAGTCGTTTCAATTTCACCGCGGACCGCGCGTCGGAAAACGAGAAAGTTCTTTAACGCTCTTTCGAATCGTGAAGAAACTGTTCTTTCCGTCCAAGACTTTGATGACACGACAACAAACTTCAAGGAAAACGCGGGAAACGATCGCTCGAGAGATGCAAAGAGAAGAGGACGAAAAAGCAAACGATTCAGCATGTATTGAGATGCCTTCGTCGATTCGCGGAGATTACTCTTTGTTGTGGTTGCGAAACCTGCTGAAGGAGCACGAACACGAGTCGGAAACGACGCTGGATCGAGACGTCGTCGGCGCGCACGTGAAGAATATGTGCGAGAGTTTCGTGTACGTGAGCGAAGACAAGAATGATCCGAGGAATGGCGGAGATGCGTTAAGAGAAAGCGCCCGCGAAGTTTTGGAGATGTGTTGCGTGCATTTGGGTGCGTTGAAGGATATAAATTGGGAAGATTTCAGTAGGAGGTTGCAACGGTTGATGCCGACGGAGCAGTTTTGTTCGAAAGATGAGGTATTGAACAAGATTAAATTGGAGTTGTTTGAAGCGACGCGACGCAAAAATCACGCGATACTTGATCAGAAAGCGAGAAAGAACAGCGGGAAATTTAAAAACGCTTTGAGACAGTTTATGGAAAGGACGATGGATAAAGTGAACTTGGAGCTTGCGAGCGGGAGAGCGACGTCGATTGATCAACTCGCGATGCATCATCAGGACGGGTGGTTGAGCATGAGAAACGCGCACGTGAATTGGAACAGACGAAAAGGCATGGCCGGCGTGGTCGGAATGAGGAAATGGCCAAAGTGTACGGACGTAATCGCCGAGGAGGGTGATTTGGACGTTTTAGTCGGAGCGAAATCGGATGACGAAGTCGAAGAAGAAGATGAAGAAGAGGAGGAGCCGCGACGACAACGACAACAACAAAATGAACTTATACTATCTGAAAACCGAAGAAAACAGCCAAATCCGCGTAAAAACTGGTCCGTGCTCGGCAAGAGGAAGGTTAACGATGTCGAATCATCGGAGGAAGTGACGGAGGATATTCCTATGCCGGTCTTACCGCCAAACAAAGGACGCAGCAAGTCGACGTCGAGAGGCAAATCTTCGAATGTGACGCCGATGTTGGAGGAGTTGGCGAACGCCACGCTCCAAGCCGCGAACCGAGAAAATCAGCAACGAGGAGAACCGAACGTCATCTCGCAACCGTCCGTGAGAGGCCCATCGAAGAAGAGAGGTGGAGCTGCTCCTCTTTCCAATTCGCCGGCGAAGCCAACGGTAGTACTCAAGAACGACGGTTTCGACGCGCTCAAGAAAGCGCTTGAGGAAAGAGAGGCGAGGAAGGAAGCGGAAGCGGAAAAGGCAACGGCTATTGCAGAGAAAATGGCAGCAGAAGCCGCCGTAGAAGAAGAAGAGGAAGAAGAAGAAGAGGAAGAGGAAGAAGAGGAAGAGGAGGAAGAAGAGGAAGAAGAGGAAGAAGAGGAAGAAGAAGAGGAAGAAGTCGACGACGGTTTTGCTCGATTACGAGCCGAATTGGAGAAGCGCGAAGAGGAGAAGAAGAAGAAGAAGAAGCCAAATAGAAGCGGGTGGGCGTTCGTAGGTAAACGAAAGGAACCGGAAAAAGAAGAGAAAGAAATGTTAGATGAGGACGACGAGGAAGAGGAAAACGACAGCGACATCATACCCACGCAGCAAATCGGCGACGACGACGACGAGATGCAAGACGCAGACGTGATTGACTCGCAGCCGCGAGAGAAAAGTAATAACGTCAGAGGTGGATTCTTCAAGTTTTTTGGCAACAAGACACCGTCGGTGGCCCAACACCCGGTGAAGCAACCATCGCCGACGAGAAGCGGAGAAAATGTGAGGATTTCTTCTCCGCGAGAGGGAGGAGACGACGATGGTGATGATCTTCCTCAAATGCAAATAGACGACGACGACGACGACGACGACGAAGATGAGCCGACCGCCTTCAACGAGCAAAAGATTGCCCTCGTTCCCATGGTGGTGCAACAACAAAGCTACCAATCTCCACCAAAACCTCAACAGCCGAAACAGCGAGTACAATCGCCGCCGCAACAACACCAATACCACCACCAAAGATCATCGCCTCCGCAACAGGCACCGCGACGAGTCACTGGCAAATTCTCCGAGGAAGAAGTTCTCGCCGTCATCCGAGGCGTCGAAACGTACGGTCTGGGGAAGTGGAAACTCATTCGAGAATCCTCCTCCGACGGCGTCCTCCTCGGCCGAACGCCCGTGGATATCAAAGACAAGTACCGAAACTTGAAATCTTCAGATTTGAAGCGCGTTTTAACCGGCGTCGTCCCGAGAAGTGCGAGCTACCCGTTCGTCGAGGAACACTTCGAGAAGGTGAGAAGGGCGGCCGAGGATGCACATTAGGAGGAGAGAGACTCCCATCATACCTAGCGGTTAAGAGAGAGAGAGAGAGAAACTCAATTTTCCTTAGAATTAAAGCGCGATAAATATATAACACATACACACGCAAATCTGTAATACTCTCTCTCTCTCGGGACTCTCTCTCGCTTTCTCATGTCCTCTTCTGAGGAGACAAATAAGAGGAAGATGAAGATGAAACTCATCCTCCACTTCCACATCCAATCCGCGAAAGGCATTCGATCCTCGCGAACGAGACGCAAACGACTTTTATTCGTCCTCGATGTCGACGGGTTTGATCAGGAGCAACGTAAACATCGAACGAAAATCATAAAGAACACGGAAAACCCTCGTTGGGGGGAACGAGGACGCATGGATTTAGGTTTTATGAGTAATACGAATAGAAACGAGAAGATACGAATGTCCGTGTGGGACGTGAAGACGAAAACGAACCACAAGTGTAAAGGCACACGAGCGATTGCGATGAAAGATTTAATCGGCAGTATCGATAAGTTTTTTACGAACGATAAAGAGGAGAAAGAAAAAAAGAACGCGTTAGACGTGGAATTAGAAGGATGCACGAGAGGTATTGGATCGGTACAAGTGGAATTGACGTTTACGAAGGAGGCGGTTTTCGTCGCCGAAGAAGAAGAGGACGAGGTGTTCAAGACGCCCATTTTGAAAGTGAAAGAAGAGGACAAAGGAACTGTCGCGATTGAAAAGAAGAAGTCTGAGAAGGAGAGCGACGATGTAGAGGACGAGAACGACTCCGACGACCCGTCTAAAGAGGAACTCTTGCGTGAACGCGTAAAGAAAATGCAAACGGAATCGATGGAGAAGAAGTTGGAGCGCATGGAAGATCCGGACATGTTGACGAAAGAGGAGAGGCGAATTTTGACGGAAGGCGCGAGCGTGGCGAAGGATTTAGGCGCGAAGTTGCCGAAATATTTCGACGACGTGTCGTCGGCGTCGAGGGGTAACGGTCTGTCCCGCGACGCGGAAGAGGAAAAGGTTGAGGAAGAGGACGAGTGGGAGAACGCGCTGCCGACAAAGAAGAAAAATCCAAAGAAGAGCGAAGCAGTATCGATGTCACCGGTGAAGAAAGTTGTGAGTGGTAATGATTCGTTACGAAAATTGGAAGTCGTCGATGCGTCTATCGATCTCCTCGAACAGCAGCAGCCGTCGTCGCCGACTGTGATTCCAGAACGAAAAGATGTCGCGACATCTTCATCGAATATTTTACCGACAACAGACGAGAAAAAGAGTAACGCAATGAACGAACTGCGGAGGAAACAGTCCAGCGAACGCATTCACGCGCGCGCTGTTGCCGCTCGAGAGGCGTTGAGACAGTCCAAGTCGTCGCAAATCAACGATGAGTTGGACGAGTTATACGAACGCGTCGTCGTTTCTCCTTCTTCCGGCGGAGGAAAAGAGAACACGACGCATCGAGGGACGGCATCGTCCTCGGAGGGTGTCACTGTCAAAAAGGCTACATCTCTACATTTGTCCTCTTCCTCTGAAGAAGAAGAGGAAGAAGAAGAAGAAGAAGAAGAACCCGTCGTTTTCATTTCCTACGCGGAAAAACCAAAACCGATGACTCTGGCCGAAGCGGAGATGTTTCGAGACGCCAAGAAAGTCTCGCAGTTGATGCAAAGAGCCGAAAGCGCTTTCACGAAGTGGATGTGAGAAGAATCTATATGTATGCGGTATTACGTCATCACGTGCGCCTGTTCGTTTTCGTGTGTATATTTTAGTAGATGGATAGTTTGTAAGTTGTAAATAATAATCAAAAGCTCGCTAAAAATTGTTCGTGTTTGTTTCATCAAATCTTGTTTTTATTAAATCTTCTTGACAATTTGCACGACGTCTTCGTCGCTCAACACGTGTTCTTTCCCGACTTTCTGCGGTCGATGCTTCGCGGAAATCCCCCACACGTTCGCCTCTTTGAAGTTCTTCACCATGCTTTTGTGCAACGAGTTACAGAAATCTTCCACGGTCACCTGTCCTTTCTTCAAAATAATCGGCGCGTCGTACGCCGGATTCTGCCCTTTCGGTTTGGTATAAATTCTCGTCAAGTTCAAATACTCCCAAATCTTATCCAACAATCCGTCCAAATTCCATTCCTTCCCACTCGATACCGGCACGTAGTGCGGCACCTCGTCCAATAATTCCAACTCTTCCACGGTAATTTGATCGATTTTATTCACCGCGTATACGCACGGCGTGTATATTCTATTCCCTTCGATCACGTCAATCAACTCCTCGTCCGTACAATTCTCATAAATCTTCACGTCGCAATTCTTCACGTGGTACTCCTCTAAAATCGCCTTCGCGGTGCTCTCGTCCAACCACGCCGGATCCTCGCCCGATTTCGGCTTAAACGGTAACACGTTCACGCCTCCTTTCTCCTTCACCGTGTAGCTAATATTCGGCGGTTTCTTGTTCAATCGAATCCCAAACCCGTCCAACTCTTTCTCGATTAATCTTCTGTGCGTTAACGGTTTCATCGCATCTAAAACGACCACGATCACATCGCACGTCCTCGCGGTCGAAATCACTTGTCTCCCTCTCCCTTTCCCGTCCTTCGCGCCTTCGATGATACCCGGTAAGTCCAACAACTGCACCCTCGCCCCTCGATAATGAATCACTCCCGGAACGCACGTCAACGTCGTGAACTCGTACGCGGCCGCTTCCGAGTGCACGCCCGTGAGTTTCGTCAACAACGTGCTCTTCCCAACCGAGGGAAAACCGACGAGACCGACTCGGCAATCGCCCGTTTTTGTGACGTCAAACCCTTCGCCTTTTCCGCCGGATTTTCCCGAAGGTTCGATGAGTTCCCGACGGAGTTGCGCTAACTTTGCGCGTAACGAGCCGAGATGGTTCTCCGTCGCTTTGTTCTTTTGCGTTCGAGACATTTCGAGCTCGATCGTGGCGATCTTTTCCAGTATTGCCGACATTGTTATTCTCAGAAGGTATCGTGTTCTTGTTCGTAAGTGCGTACGTGTGTCTGCTCGTGGTAAAATTATGTGGATGGATTCGATCAAAAAGAAGGAAAAATTGTGTTTTACGCGCAGAAACATTCAGTATTGGCTGATGTGATGGTACCAGTGAAAAGGAGTAATGTGCCTGTTCGTAGTACCAGGTACAATTAGTATTCTTTAGATGATTTTATCACGTGTTGGAGTATAAATACTATTCGATTGAAAAGAAGGAAGGATTGGAGTACAAGCGTAAACGACAACAACATTTTTCATCGGCTGATACGATGGTACCTTACCAGTCATTAAAAGAAGTAGTAATGCACTGATCAAATCAAATCCGGGTCGTGTAGGCGGATATAAACGCATAATACACCCAATGGATGATTATGATTAAGCGCCAACACCGCCGGCGATGCCGACCAACGCGGCGGTGACGACGGGCGTCGCCGCTAACACGGAACTGACGATACCGCTCAACGCGTAACTCAAAGCCGCGTACGGCAACGCTTCCGGCTCTTTACTCACCAACGCAGCCGTGCCTAAACCGTGGGAGGAAGCCGCGGTGGCCATGCCTCTGGAAATAGGGTCGTTCGCGCCGGATTGGTCCAACACTTTCGTGGCGAGCGCGGAACCGAGGAGTCCGGTTAAAACAACCGCGGCGGCGGTCAAGGAAACCATTTCTGGATGGCCCAAGGACACGGTCACCGGCATCGCTAAAGCGACGGTGACGGATCGTGGGACCAAGGCGAGAGAAATAGCCGGGGTCAAACCGATGAGTCGACCTAAGAAGGCGGTGGAAAACATAGCAAACGTGGACGTGCCGACTAAGCAGGTAAAAATTTCCAACGCGTGTCGTTTGATAATTTTCCTCGCGCCGTAGACTTTAAACGCGAAGGAGACGATGACGGAACCTAAAAAGGCCATGAGGATATCGCCGGCACCCATGGCAGATAACGAGTTCATGTCCGTAAACGACACTCCAGATTTATACAGTTTCAAAGTGGCCTGGTACCCGGCACCGGTGCACAAACCCATGATGTATACGCCGAGGTTGGATAAGACCGCGCACGTGACAATCGGGTTCATCTTTGCCTTCACTTTGTCGACGTTACCGATTAATAAGGACGACACCGTCGCGCCTACTAAACCAACAGTGACAAAGAACGGTTGGTACGCGTCTGTGGCGGGTAACCAACTCGCTGAAAGGTAACTCATCATCGTCGTAAATCCAACCAACTGTTTGACCAAATCCGTCGTCGGCGGTTTCGCTTTCTCTTGCGGCAAAGGTTGCATCTCGACGCCAGTCATTTCTCTCACCTTCGTGGCTAACTTTGCGCTAAACGCGCACGTCACCACGAACCCGACGACGAGTAAACCGATAATCTTCCCGAGCGTCGCCGCTTCCATCGTCGACACGACCAACGGCAACGTCACCAACGAAGGCACGTAAAACACCGGCAACCAACTGGTAATCCAATCCATCGCCGGCGCGAACAAGTGGCACACCTGCGCGGACAACGAGCTCTCCTCGTCTTTCGCCAACGCATCCATCGCCAATAAAGCAAAAATCAACCCAAACATAACCACCAGCGGTCCAGGAAACGAAATGCCTTGCGATAAAACTTTCTTCGAAATCACTTTATCCAAAACGAACAAAGTCCCCGTCGCGCCGAACAAACGCATCAACCCGTCGCACTTCGTGCTGAACTCCGCAAAGTTCTTATCCACGTCCGTCGTTCTAAACATTGGATAGTTTGCTTTTTTCGCGCGTTCGTTCTCGAGTAACTTTTCCGCGTGTCGTTTCATCGCCATCGCGTAAAACGCCGTCTTGTCCTCGTGTTCGACTTTGTTCGTCTTTTCAGGAGGAGGAGGCGTACTTTCAACCGCTTTAGAATTTTCGGCAGCTTTTGCGGCAGCAGCAGCGGCGCGTTCGGCGCGAAACCTCGCCGCGATGTCCTCGTGTCCCGCCGCTTTGACCAGCATCGCCTTTCCTCTTTTAAAGCTGTTGCTTCTCGAACGTATTCTTCTCGTAGATGATGCGATGTTTTTGTTTCCAATCGTGTTCTGCCTCGTCGAATTCTTCTCTTTCGTCTGAATCGTCCGCACAGATTTTGGTGACGATGTCGCGGCAAAAAAACGCATCGAAGTCATCATTCTCGCAGTAGTTTTAACAGTAGTAAAAGTAAAAGTAAAAGTAAAAGTAAAAGTGCTCCTCTTCTCTCTTAAAAGTGATGTGTATTTAAGTGCGTTTAAATTCTGATGAGTGTATGAATATAGTCTGACTCATCATCAGAAAAGAGAGAGAAGAAATTCAAAAAAGACTGAAAATCTTTTTTTGTCTCTCACCATGAAGAAAGGAGAGCAAGACACGTGGTGTTTTGTAGGGTTTAACAAGAGGATGCACTCTTTTTTGCTTTCTCATGTTTTGAGTTGTCTTAGTATTCGGTCGTCCGAGACTGTTTGTATTGTTATTTAGCGGGAGTAGGAGTAGTGCTATTAGTAGTAGTAATAGAGTCTAGTAAAATATTCTCTCTCTGTTATACTAAAACGTTCTCTTGCTCACAACCCCGGGGTACCCTCGCCAGACTTTCCCGACGTCCGGGTGCCACCCTCTCGCGCCGACTCTTAAAGCCGGGTGGGTGTAGATGTCGCCGCCGAAATCCGTCGCCGGCGCTTTGACGGTTTCGCCGAGCGGGACCGACCACGAACGCGCGTCACCGAATTTAGCGACCGTTTTTTGCCACGACGTGTAAAGGTAGTACGGAACCGTGAGGTAAAGGAACATCGCGGGCGCGTACGCGCTCTTTGAAAACAACACGGAGGAGACGAACGTCTGCGCGATGACCAACGACCACATGATCAACTCCGCGCAGGAGTAAAACACCGTGCCGTTGGATTCGTATCCGCGTTCGTAGACGTACAACAAATGATACCTCCAAATGATGAAGTTGGTGAGGAAGAAGAACGCACACACCGCGGCAATCAGTGGTGCGATGACAGCAAACGTCAAGCCGAGTAAAATAATCACCGAAAACAAACCGCCTTCTCGTCCGGCTCTCATTTGTCGAGGCGAATATTTCATCGTTCTATCTCTTTTCGTTGGCGTGCACCCGAAGCAGCACCGTAAATAGGTATTGACGGTGTAACAAATCACCCCAGGGTGTGGAAATATCAACCTGTACGTGGGAATAAACACCGCTCGGTAGAAAACGAAGGATAGGAAGAAATTCGAGGACAACGGCAAGACGGTGCCGAATTGTTGCTGCAAACTGCTCACCGTGGTGCCGTTTTCTAGAGCTTGTTGCATGATCCCGGAAATCGCCCCACCGGTGATGCCGCCGATTAACATGTTCAGTAAACCCCACAAATAGTAGAATTTCATGAACCTTTGATCGGTGGCGGAGAGAGACACGTGGACGTTTTGCGCCTGCACTAAATACAAGAGGAAGAAGGACACGGCGAAGACTTCCCACAACGTGAGCAAAATCGGCGGCAAGATACCAGACACGAGCAAACGTAAACCTTCGACTTCTTTGTTATCGCAATACCACTCCAAGAACGTTTCGATGCTATCGCTTGGAGCTTGCAGCGTGCACGCGGAGGTGATCATGGTCGCGACCAAAGTCGAAGGAGTGAGAATCAAAATGACAATCGCCGGGTAGACAAACATGAAACGAACCGCCGAGGTCCGTTTCGGTTGTAACAACGTTTGCCAGTTTATATCCGATGGGCCAGGCGCGGGATGGACGACGAATTCGTTCGTTCCGCCACGGTGTAACAAACACTGCGCCGCCATGGCTGCGGCCGTTTGCGTTTCAAACACCGCGAACGCCGATGGTCCGGGGACGCCGTTCCATGCTTTTTCTCTCTCCTCGAGAATCATCGAGTCCACAACTTCCAATTCGTGCTCTAAATCTGCCAATTTTGACGATCGATCCGAGCTCGTTTCTTTTTTCCTGGCCTTTGGAATGGTGAAAAACGTCGGGCTTTTACCTAACGATCGATTCGATTGCGATTCGATGTCTTGTAATTTCGCGCGGTCTTTTTCGCTCGCGCTGCCATCAACGCTTCGTTGTCTCAGAAAACTCATCTCCCGTCCAAAATCAGCCATTTTCTGCGGATCCTCACCGAATGTGGCGCATTTCCCACGCATTTGTACGAGTTTGTTGTTGATCTCGTCTCTCTGGTCTAACAAACGATCGGTTTGCCGATGATCGTACACCGGAATCATCCCGCGAAACTCGCTGCCGAAAACTTCGTTGAACATGCGTTCCATCGCCGCGTATTGTTCATCTGCGTACGCTCTTTTCGCTTCAGTATCCTCCTCTTCTATCTGCTGCGATCTTCCGGGGTCAGATTTCGAGCTCGATCCGAATTTGGTGAGAAATTTGGCGGAGAGTATATTCCTCAACGTCTTGTGCCGTCTTGATTTGAACTTTGGAATGTTGGTCAACAAAATCACGTAGTTTTCCGCCCAAACGGAGATTAATTTGCGACTTTCTGGATCGTACGTGTTTACCGATCTCGATTGTTGCACATCCGGTAAAGCACCGATCATATCGCTGTAACTGTATTCTACGTTTGGATCTTCGCTGACGTCCAAACCCGTCCACCATTCGTGATCGATGGCGACGTCGCGACCGTCGTTGTTTTTCGCGATGGCCGCTTGCACTTCTTGCGCTTGACGAATGGCGTTTTCGAGAGACGATCGACCTTCGACGACTTTTTGCGCTTCGCTCAAATCTAAGTTATAATTCATGTTTCCGAAGGAACCTCCGGAACCCGTACGTCGATGATGACCGCCGCCGGTGTTTTGACGAAACTGCTTTTGGGCGAGTTTTTGCGGAGAGAACATGCCGCCACCACTCTTGTTATCATTCTCTTCTCGACTTGACATTCTACGGTGCGCTTGAGGCGGATTTAATTCGGTTTGAGAGCTCGATTCTTCATTCGTGCTCATTCCGCTCGAAGTGTTCCTGTTCAATATCGCATTTCTCGCCGCCGCGGCTTCTCGGCTATACGTTATGGACGAGGTCAACATGTTTACATCGTCGTCGGTAATGTCCAAAGCGTTCTCGCCGTCTTCTTCATCGTTACTATTATTATTACGAGTATGATTATTATCACGAGATCGACCTGATATAGTCCGAGCGGCGCGATTGGCTTGCATCATCGAAGATCCAACCACTGAGCGTCCTAAATTACCCATATCGCCAAAGATGCCGAGGATTCTTCTCCCGGCGCCTCGAGTGTTCGCCGGCCGTTCCGTCGGCGCATATCTCGAACTACCCGCGTGTCGGTCGAGTTGTTGTCTGGGATTTATCCCCCGCTCTTCGTCGTCGTCGGAATCGGCGTCGTCTCTAATATTCGCAGACTCTGAAATCGGGCCTGGCGGCGATTTACTATTTCCTTTCAGAGGACTCGGAGAATAGTCTAACACTTCATCCTCGTCGTTAGAAGTAGGAGTAGAAGTACCGCTTGTTGGTGATGAAACCATCTTCTCAGCTTCGTCGTAATCAAGCTGTTGCGGAGATGAATTTTTGGGCGAATTCCGGGAGAATAATCCGCCGCTACGTTTCGTCACCGACGAGTTCGGAGACGCCGTCGCGGCGTAGGATTCCAAAGAAATACCTACCGATGATGGAGACGACGGTTTCTTCGACGCCGCCGCCGAAGTGGTCGACGGAGGTGTGTTCGTAATCGTACCCGCAATAGAAACACCACCAGAAGACGTCGGCGAGCTTGGTAGTTGACCACCAT
>Ga0206131_10006691_pt1 | contig 11739 bp, 11 predicted proteins | sample Helgoland_Spring_FD_148636 | JGI IMG/M metagenome (GOLD analysis project Ga0206131, IMG submission 148636) | Pelagic subsurface seawater microbial communities from Kabeltonne, Helgoland, North Sea - Helgoland_Spring_Bloom_20160517_1 | ecosystem: Environmental > Aquatic > Marine > Epipelagic ... | reverse complement strand
TAATACAAGGAAAATAGCAGAGAAATTAGAAATCGATGGTCCCTTTAATATCCAATATATAGCAAAAAACAATACAATTAAGGTAATTGAGTGTAACTTACGAGTATCGCGTTCATTTCCATTTGTATCAAAAGTAAAAGATATAAATTTTATTAGAACCGCAACAAAAATTATGATAGGCGCTCCTTATGAAATAAAAAACCGTAAAGAACAGTACGTAGGAGTAAAGGTTCCACAATTCTCGTTTAATAGGTTAGCAAATGCTGATAATAGGTTAGGTGTTGAGATGTTATCAACTGGGGAAGTTGCCTGTTTTGGTAATAATCATAACGAGGCATATTTAAAAGCCTTAGCAGCAACTGGATTTAAAATAATGAATAAATGTAATGTTTTGGTGTCAGTTGGTGGATACGCAGATAAGAAAGAGTTAATTCCATCTGTAAAACTATTAGAAGAAAACGGATTTAAATTATATGGAACGAATGGAACAGCTAATTATTATAGCGAAAAACAAATAAAAATTGCTCCCATTGAGTATGACGTGATTAATGATAAAATCAAAAATGGGTTTTTTGGATTAGTTATAAATGTGTCTATTCCAAACAAAACTAGACAAAAGAAAAAAACAGATGGTTATTTTATAAGAAGACTTTCAATTGATTATTCTGTAGATATTATTATTAATGTTAAATGTGTTAAGTTATACACTGAGAGTATAGTAGGATATTACAAAAAATCAAAATTAATAGGTGATTGTGACCTTAAAACCACAGAAAGATACATTAATATTCCAGTTAATAGCGATAAATCTAACAATATAAACCTTATTATGAGAAACAAGAATGAATTTAAATTCAATAATTTACTGGACACCACACAATTAAATAGAAATAATTTACGTATGATATTTAAGAATGCTTCATCATTAAAGCAAGGAATTAAGAAGCATGGGAAACTAGACATACTTCGTGGAAAAACAGTGGGGCTTTATTTTGAAGAACCTAGTTCAAGAACATTCGGGTCATTTTCCGTAGCTGTTCAAAAGTTAGGAGGGGATATTTTAACTCTTAATGGAAGTAGTTCTTCTAGTAAAAAGGGGGAAACATTGTATGATACACTTAAATGTATCGAGTGTTATTGTGACCTGATTATAATAAGAACAAGTGTATGTGGTTCTTTACATGAACTTCAAAAGAAAATAAAAATACCAATAATTAATGCTGGAGATGGAGATGGAGAACATCCAACACAGGCATTACTAGATATCTTCACTATAAGAGAGGAAAGAGGCACAGTCAATAAGTTAAACTTTAGTATTGTAGGTGACTTAAAATATGGTAGAACAGTTCATTCATTAACACGGTTATTGACTAATTATGACGTAACCTTTAATTTTGTAAGTATAAGTGAATTGAGTTTAGACGCAAACACACTTCAATATTTAGATGAACGAAATATAAGTTATAATGTATTTAATAGTATTAACGATGTAATTTCTACAACGGATGTTATTTATATGACTCGTATTCAAAAAGAACGATTCAATAGTCACGACATCGATAGCGAATTTATATCTAAAAACTTACATTTAACACAGGAAATACTAACAAGGGCAAAAAATAATTTAGTTATTATGCATCCTCTTCCAAGAAATGAAGAAATCAGTGTAAGCATTGATAACGATCCAAGAGCAGCTTATTTTAGACAAATGGAAAATGGTTTATACGTTAGAATGGCTCTAATCCAATTACTAATTTAAGGATATTATATTATATTTATTTATAGTATAGAATGGGGAATTACACTAGTTACTTGTCTTTTAATGAAGAACAAACCACTAATAATATGGAGATAATAGATAGCGATTCAGAAGATGCTATTGTTATTAACAGGTCATTTAGTGATAGTGCTTTAGAAATTATGAGTGAAAGTCACCAAAATAAAATAGTAAAGGCTGTAGGTGCCCTTGAAATAAATAGTAGAAAGGTTGAAAATGCTATAAGCTGTATATATTTAAAAAATAAAATGAAGGACAGTTTTAGATATAAAATAGACGAATTAAATGAAAAGTTAGAAGAAACCCAAGACCAACTCGATGACTTACACTTTTTAAATAGTCGTCTTAGACATAAATACAATAGAGATATAGAACTAAAAAATAGTGAAATAAGAATATTAAAAGAACAATTAAGCATATTAAATTTGAAATATGAATTCCTTACTAAAAAGAAAAATGAATAATTAAAGCGCTTGTTGAATAGTAACTGAACCGCGATTATCTATAGTATCTCTTATGAGTCCCATATTGGAAATGTGTGTTTCAAATTCAGGTTCTAATTTTAATATTACCGAATTAAAAAGCGTGATTTCACTGGTTATATTACTAGTTTCCTTGGGAACTTGTATTAATAAATCGTAAAAATTCACAGTCATTACGCGATATTCTTCGGGGAATCCTATTGTTTTTTTATCTATTTTTGGATGAATGAGGAAATGAATGTCTCCTGCCGGACTATTTATTGATTCATGACCTTTTCTAAAAAAAGACACTTTCTTTTCTGATGTATCCACATTAAATTCTTGCTGTGATTCAATAGTTTTTAATCCATTACAGTTGATACATGTGTCTATTGTGCCACCTTCATTGACTTTAACGCCAAGTGCCATACATTCTCTACATTTCTTTCTAATATTAAGTTTTACTTTTCGTATAGTGCCAAAATATATATCATATAAATCAACTTTTAGATTCACTAGAATATCAAGAGATTCATCTCGTTTTCTAGACTTTCCATTTTTCTCATTAAAAAACTTAGTGAATAATTTTGCTTCGCTAAAGAACTTATCTCTAACATTAGATAGTAAATTAGGAATGTTTAATCCTTCAAAATTTTTAAAGTCGAATTTAGCATTTGAGTTGTAACCTGAAAACCCACTAAATCCTGTTCCTCCCAGAAAACTCTTATCTGTAAGCATAGAATAAGCGGTGCTAATACTTTTAAAACGTTCTCCTTTTTTTGGATCACCACCTGTTCTATCTGGGTGATATTCTTTTGCTAATTTGTAATATGCCTTTTTAATAGTGTTATCATCGGCATTTCTATCAATTCCTAAAACCTCGTATGGGTCCATTTCATTTAAATCCCTAGTAATTCTTTAGGTTTCTTTTATCTTTGCTTCTCTATATTTATACCTGGACTGAAAACAAAAACTTTAAATTATTTTAAGAATAATAAATAAAATTGAAAAGTATTTAAGACTACCTCTTTAAGTAATTTAAGGAGATGGACCTAAAGAAATCAGATTATCCAAATTGTGCGCCTTCACCTCTTAGGATAACCACTCACACAATCAAATCCGGTATAAATGCGGCAGAAAACCCCGAGAAATCCTTTAAGATTGACCTCGTGAAGTTTGCCCAAAATCTGGAAATAGACGAAGAAATTAGATATATTGAATACAAAAACGAAGACGTAATTCATGTTAAGGGTATTAATCCAAAAAACCAATCAAAGAAATCTGGCAAGAAGGGAAAATTCTATAATAGTCTAACAATTATTACTCAACCCGAATCTGGATTCTTTAATAATATTAAACTGTTCCGTAACGGTTCTATTAGTGGAACTGGAATTAAGAAGATTGAAAACGGAGAAATTTCAGTTAGACTGATTTTGAATAGAATTAAAAATTTTACCGAGGAAATTGTTAGTATCGATAATAATCCAGGACTTATGAATGAAGATTGTGGTATGAATAATTATTCAATTGCTCTAATTAATAGTGATTACGAAGTGGCATTTGAGATTAAACGGATTTTGCTACATTCTCTTCTTGTTAACAAATACAAGATTTTCAGTAGTTATGAACCGTGTATTTATCCGGGTGTAAATACTAAGTATTTTTGGAATACTGAATATGCTAATATGGAATATCCTGGGAAATGTTACTGCACAGTTCCATGTAAAGGTAATGGCACTGGAACAGGTAATGGTGAGTGTAAGAAAGTTACAATTGCCATTTTCCAGAGTGGAAGTCTAATCATTACTGGTGCTAGAAGTCTAGAGCAAATTGAGACGGCCTACCATTTCATTAACACTGTATTTGAACGCCACCACACTGAATTGAGACAGGAAAAAGCTTCATTTATCCAGCAATCTGAAGAAAAAACAGATATTAAAGTTAAAAACGCAATATATATTAAATTTACCAATATTATTGATAGTCCTTTCTCTTAATTGATTAATATGGAACTGATGAGAACATATACAAACTGAATATTATAAAACTTGCGAAGAATATGAATGTGAATATTAATTCTAATTTAGCAGCTAATTTTTTATACATCTTTACGCTTTTTTTTGATTCATTAGAGTTTTCACACGAACCCTCTGTTATATCGCTAATATATGTCCCATCATTAGATAAAATGTCTAAATTGCTATTTCTTTTTTTTAATGTGGAAATATGTATATTATTCGCCAAATTATAACTAGTTGTTCTAGTTTGTATTTCTGATTCTGGACAATCAATTTCCTCTAAATTAACATCGTAAGATTCAACTGTAGAGTTTCTATTACTAAATCTTCTACTTATTTTTGAAATTCTCTTTGTAATAGGATTATCTTTAGCGAACTTAATACATTGGAAGAATGGAGTATCTCTATTTGTTTTATAACTATAAAGTGCTGATATGATTACTGTGAAAAATACCACAAACAATGAAAAAAAGGTTAACCCGATTAACATTTTTGACAACAGTGGATGAGCATCAGTTTTAGGAAGACTTTCGCTTAGAATAAGTAAGAAAACTATAAGAGAAAGCATTACAGTAATAGCAAATGATATTCTCTCACCAGAATCCCAAGGCACTAAAAGACTTATAATCATTAAACTGGCAGTGGCATATGTAGGTATGATAATATTCAAATCATAGTACCCACTTTTTCTTTGTAGGTAAAATGAGAAAGTTATGTCAGGATATATTTCAGGACAACAAAAATATTTAATTTCATTATAATTTACTTTGTAATCTAGTACATCCCATCCCTCACTCTTTTGATAATTACTGGAGTCAATAGCGGGTGGGTCACGTATTGATATATTCATTTGTGACTTATGATACACCCAACTGCCGAATTTTAAATAACAAGTTTGGCGATCATATGGAAAGTATTCCAAATCGAAACTACATGTTGATTTAACTAATCCTGGTCTAGACCAAATAATGTCTCCATTAAAATACAAATTTGCTCTGGAGTAATCTAAATTTTCCATAGGTTTTTCTGCTGTATTGTATAAATACATATCTGGAATCCAGATACTATGTTCAAATTCAGGATCAGTATTTACAGCAATTGTAGTTATATTATTATAATCTTCTGGGTTCCAAGTCAGATGAATATCATTCCAATAATGTCTTAACCAAACATTTGTAGATAAAATTCCTTCTACCTGGTCTACAGCATTAAATGCTCTTAACGCTATACCGAAATTTAAATTAAGAGGTTTTCCATCTGGTGAAGGTCTAGTGTCACTTGAATAATCCTGAAATATTGTATCTCTAAGGGTTTTCTCTGTGTTTCCAAGTGAAATTAATGCTGTAATTAAATTCATGAATAATAATCAATTCATTATAAATGTTCTTTAAATATGGAAATGGAAATCCAGTTGATTTATAATTATTAATTTTTTGGGTTTAATATTAAACTGGAATAGCTCTCATTGACTCTATAAAGAGTGTCGGTTACTAAAGAAAGCACTGTAACTAAATTTTTTTTATATCCATAATCATGTTCAATCTCACGATCACTACATCCTAGTATAGTCTTTATTTCAATAAATCTAATTAAATTTACATATACGTTTCTCTCTCTAACCGTTGGTTTTATAATGTGAATGTTATTTTCTATAAGGTTTTTTACTTCTCTGTAGTGTTCAATAATTACACTATTTAATTGCCGAATGGATTCCTCATTTATACATTTTTGTAGGTATTTCATTTTACTTAACCTTCGGTCTATTTTATGGTCATTTAATTCAATTACACTTGATTCTGGTAAATCAGTGGGCATTTGAACACGCATATACGATTCAGTTCGACTTCTATTAATTTCTGGCATAGAAGAACCTAAATCTAACCTTAACTTTATTTTTTCTTTTGAGTATTTCCATCTACATTTTTTACATACTTTAGATATGTCATTAACTGGTATTTGTTGGCGACATTTATACAATTGACCACTTTCACGTTTATAATACCCAATACATCTAACCTTTTCTACAGTATCTTCTGGGTCACTAGATGAATCAGATGATTCGGTTGATTCTTCTGTATAATTAAAATCATCTGGGACATTAAAATCCAACTGATAAATCAAAAGCAATTTAAAATATACAGGGTACAGAAAAAGGTTTAAACACTGTTCGTATTCAACCTTTTGTAAAGTGTATAATTCCTTATCTCTTTCGTATTTTAATTGTTGTGTATTTTGATACCACTTACTTAAAATCCATGATATTGGAGCTATAACAATAGGAATTAAAATAGAAGTCCAAATGGTTTCGGAGTCCATATAATAAAAACAAACATTAACTCTTAAATAATATAATTAATAGATTTACTGGGCAGATTTACGAGGACGACCTCTTCCACGACCCTTAGAAGTGGGCTTACCTGTGTTTACCTCCTGCCAGTTTTCTCCAGTTCCTTCTCCGGCGTTAGATTCACCTTCTCCATCACCGGAATTTTCTCCTCGGCGTCTTCGAACTCGGCTGTCGCAGTAAAGACGACCATTTACACCAACAAGTTCGACAACCTGTGGTGTAGCACTGGCATCAGTTTCAACACTGAGATTGAATCTAACTGCTTCACTTTCACGAAGAGTTCGGTATGTAGAGCGCTGTGGATGAACATTGCTCTGGTGGACAAAAACGTCGCTTTCATATCTGTCACCTGGTGTTAAAATACGGACGAACCCATATCCCTTGCTATCATCGAACCACTTAACGTATCCAATGTAGTCTCTCTCGGGGTCTGGTGTCTGTTCTCTATCAGTTTTAGTCTGTGTGTCTGTGTTGTTGCTCATTTTTTAGTTTTAATATGATTCTTAATCCATAGTAATCTTTATATTGTTTTTATTGTTTTTATTTTTATTTAGCGTTAAAAAATATGAAATAAAAAACCTTGTATTATAAAAATGAAATTATCTACAAAAGTATTCTTAATATTACTAGCAATTCTAGGCGTATTCGTTTATCTCCAGAGGAAATACCTTAATAGATTTAATAATGATATTGAAATCTTCCAAATGGAGAATCCTAACAAAATTCAGTTTGAAAGGCAGGTAGATCAGAGTTATCCTAGTATATTTACAAACACTACACAAAACTTTCATGATTTACAAAAATATTCATTAGACACTATTTCTAGTATAGAGGCAACTGAGAAACGTAAGTTAAACCGTAATATTCAAAAGCATTTCAGTTATTATAATGCTCCATTAAATGGTAAAAATATTATTAAGGTAATGTCAGAAGGAAAGGGAGTCACTAACACAGTTACTAGACAATATAATTACAGATATCTCATTACACAATTAAAAGGAGTTAGAAGAGTTTTCTTATTTGCTCCAAAAAATAGGAAATTTTTATATGCTAAGGGCGATAAGAGTCAAATAGATTTCTTCCGTGATGACTTACTAAAATATTCTAAATTATCAGAAACAAAATACATTGAAGTAATACTTTATCCTGGTCAAATGTTGTATATTCCATTCAACTGGTGGTTTAATTACGAAATTATGGAGGATTCTTTTGCTGTATATCACCAATCAGATACATTATTTAGTAAATATTTACTTAAGAAATAACCAGTGTCTTTTTAATTAAAATGAAACTGAACGTAATTGTAGCGTATGATAGAAGAAATGGTGGAATAGGAGATGATAATGGATTAATGTGGAGACTATCTGGAGACATAAATAATTTTAAGAGTATTACTACTGGTGGGATTGTTGTAATGGGGCGGAAAACCTGGGAAACTATTCCGGATAAATTTAAACCATTACCAAATAGGACAAACATTATACTTTCTAGTAACGCCTCTGAATTAAGACAGAAACCAGAGTTTCAACAGGAAAATGTTTCAGTATTTTCTAGTTTAGACGAATTATTTGAATGTTATTTAAAAAATATTACAGATAAAAACATTTTTATTATAGGTGGGGGAACTATTTATACGCAAATTTTAACGGATTATTCTCATTTAATTGATAGAATATATACTACTGAGGTGTATAATGTTCCAAAGACAGTAGAATATACATCTAATTTCCCTATGAAATTATTAAGCGGTAATTTCCTAAGAGAAAGTGTATCAGATTTTCAGCGAAATGATGGTGACGATTATTGGTATAGATTTGTTAACTGGACACGGGATGGTGGATGGCAGAATTTGGAGGAGTTATCTTACCTAAGTGTTTTAGAACAACTAGCAGAACTTCCAGAAACTAGAGGTAACCGCACTGCTGTAAAAACTCGCAGTCTATTTGGATTTATGTGGAAATATGACCTTACAGAAACATTTCCTCTTTTAACGACTAGAAGGCAATTTACTAGAGCTATTTTTGAAGAACTTATGTTTTATTTAAGTGGAAAAACAGACAATAATATCCTAACTGATAAAGATATTCATATTTGGGATGGTAATACTACTCGTGAGTTCCTTGATTCTAGAGGTCTTCAAAGATATCCAGAAGGAGACATGGGTGAAACTTATGGATTTAACATACGTCATTTCGGTGGAGAATATCAGGATTGTAAAGCAGATTACACTGGAGTTGGATATGATCAATTAGAAAATTTAATACATTTGCTAAAAACTGATCCAACCAGTAGGCGTATGATTATTACTCTTTGGAATCCAGCTACATTACACAATGCGGCTCTTCCTAGTTGTTTATATCTCTACCAGTTTTATGTAAATCTAGAGAAGAAGGAATTAAACGTAATGATTAATTTGCGTAGTTCTGATTACTATTTAGCTAATAATTGGAACGTGTGTACTGGTGCTTTCTTTGTTCATATGCTATGTAATTTAAATGGTATTGATTTGACACCTGGAATCCTTACTATAGTGACTGGTGATACACATATTTATGAAAATCATACTGAAGCTATTCATGAATGCTTAAAACGCGAACCTAGACCATTTCCAAAATTAAATGTGAAACGAAAATGTGATAACATCCTTGATTTTACATTTGAAGATATGGAAATTATTGGATATCATCCATATCCCAATATATCGGTAGATATGGTTGTATAATTTTAATCTAAGTTTATGATATAAATCTAATGGGACTATTCAAAGCTTTAACAGTTTTATTAGCAGGATTTTTTGGTATATTTATTTTAAACAAACGAGACTCACTTAAAAGTATTCCTATTTTTGGCGATTTTATTCATAAAAATGTGGACAAATACAAGGCAGAATTAATTGTAGCCTTTATAGCATTAATATTTTTATTCATTTAAGAATATGACTTAAAACTATAGCTCTGTTTTTTTATATTATGAGACTTTCAATGATGAAAAGATTTCTTTCTATTAACCTTAATAAATCACTTGTAAAAGTGGGTGTTAGACCCTTTTTTAATATGGTTGTTCTTAGTGACAAATTGAAATACACAGAAAATGATGAATGGATTCTACCATTAGATGATGTCACGCATAAAATTGGTATTTCTAATTATGCCAGCGATAGTTTAGGAGAATTAGTTTATATTGAATATAATTTTGAACCAGGGGAATTATTTAATGAAGGAGACGATATAGTTATAGTTGAAAGTGTAAAAGCATCAAATAGTGTCAAGGCACCATTTGATGGTAAATTAATAGAAAATAATAGTTATATAGAAGAGAATCCTCAATTAGTAAATGAAATGCCTGAAGACTCTAAAAATACATGGTTTTGTAAAATAGATATTATTAAGGACTAAACCCTATTAATTTTCTTGGTTTTCTTTTTCCTAAGAGATTTTCTTTTACTTTTCTCCTTCGCATTCGCCTTCTTTAAAAGAGAATTTGTTATATTTAAATCTCTTCTACTGTTTCTTTCTAATCTGTTTTTAAAATCAATATTTAATTTAATTAATTCTTCAACATTTTTGATTAATTTTTTAAGATTTGCTAAATCTTTTCTTGTTAAATCACTCATTACTAGTATAAAACGAGAAATAAATATTAATTAATTTCGATTTTCATGAGCTCCTTGTGCTCGACCACTTGGATCATATCCAACACCTTCCCAATCTGTCCTTGGAATCCACCTTTTAATGGGTAATTCCTTAGGGAATAGTGAATCATATATCCTTCGATACCATACCGCTTCTCTTGTTCTTAAATGTTCATCGTTTTTATTGGCCTCTTCAAATTCCTCTTTTGTGACCTGGGTTTCTGAGTATTCACGAAGAGAGTCAATCCAACTATAACCTACACCATCAGAGAATTGTTCCTTCTGTCTCCACAACACATTTTCGGGAAGATATGGGTCATCTGGTGTGTTAAATGCCTCACGCAAACACCATTTTTCTTTGTTATCTCGGCATTTTAATTTAGGGTTAATAGTCATAACAGTATTCAAGAAACTCTGGTCAAGAAAAGGAACACGTGCTTCGACTCCCCAAGCCATTGTGCTCTTGTTAGCGCGCAGACAATCAAAGTGGTGGAGATTTTCTACTCTTTTTAAACATTCATTATGGAACTCTTCGCTATTAGGTGCCTGATGAAAGTAAAGATAACCACCAAATACTTCATCGGCTCCCTCGCCACTAAGAACCATTTTTATACCTAAACTCTTAACTTTTCTTGAAAGAAGGTACATAGGTGTGCTTGCTCTAATAGTAGTTACATCATATGTTTCCAAATGCCAGATTAGGTCTCTAATGGCATCAATTCCATCTTGAATTGTGAAATGAAATTCATGGTGAATTGTTCCAAGAAAATCTGCCACTTCACGAGCCGCAATAAGGTCTGGAGCTCCCTCTAGTCCTATTGAAAAACTATGAAGATTTTGTCCCCAGTGATTAACAGGTTTTTCACGAATAATACGACTTGTTATACTGGCAATAAGAGATGAATCAAGTCCGCCACTCAATAGAACACCAAAAGGAACATCTGCCATTAAACGCTTTCTTACACTTTCCTCTAGTGATTTTCTTACACTTTCTAGTGTAGTCTCAGTGTTTTCGTTTTCGTTGAATCCTGAATTACTATAAAGAGGTTCATAAAACTTAACAGTATCTTTAGTAAAACTCTCGAAAGTAGGAATGTCATTTGAATTAAATACTAATGTATGTCCAGGTGGAAATAATTCAATCTTTTCACAGTCGTCAATAAGACATTTACATTCACTAGCAACCATAAAATCTCCTGCTTTAGTCCAACCAACATATAGAGGAATAATTCCAATTGGGTCTCTAGCAATAAATACTTCTCCTGATTCTTTGTTATAAAGAACAAAACCATAAATACCATCGAGCATCTTAGCTGTTGAAGCACCATATTCGCGATACAAATGCATAATAACTTCACAATCACTACCTGATTTATTGATGTATTTATCAAATAGGACACTGGAATAGAGACTTTTATGATTATAAATCTCTCCATTAACACTTAAAATTTGATTGGAGTCTTGAGAAACAATAGGTTGGCTTCCTGATTCAGGTGAAACTATGC
>Ga0206131_10006686_pt1 | contig 11747 bp, 9 predicted proteins | sample Helgoland_Spring_FD_148636 | JGI IMG/M metagenome (GOLD analysis project Ga0206131, IMG submission 148636) | Pelagic subsurface seawater microbial communities from Kabeltonne, Helgoland, North Sea - Helgoland_Spring_Bloom_20160517_1 | ecosystem: Environmental > Aquatic > Marine > Epipelagic ... | reverse complement strand
TATTTGCATTAATATTAATAAATTTATTTTATACCGAGATATTATTTACACTAAATTATAAAGCCATTGATACATATTTATGGTTTCCTTATTTGGTAGGTTTAAATTTATTTTTGATTTCTTTAATATTTATAAAAAAAATATCCCCCTATAAGTTGATAGTTATTATCTTTATCTCAACATTACCATATTATTTATTAAGTTTTACAACCGAAGAATATTACGACAAAAATAATTATAACAAAATTGATTATGTAAATAAGGATAAAGAACTTTACACCAGTTTCTTTTGTATGAAGAAAGAGGATATAAATGACTTATACAAAAATTATATTAGTGATGAAATAATTCCCCTATCCAAACATCATCAATTTTTTTTAAATACCGAATATAAACCTTGTAATGTTATTAAGGCTCAAAGATTAAGAGGTAGTAAAAAAAATTATGATATTAATACAGGAAATGCATTGGCATCATTTATAGATAGAGAAAGAAATTTTAATAATAAAATTATGATAAATAATCAGGAGTTTTATGTATCAAATTATTTTTTAGATGAACCAGAAAATTATAAAAACTTTAAAATAATAAAGCCTAGTAATTTTAGTTTTGAAATTTTAAGCAACAAAATTGACACTAAAATATCATTCTCCAAAAATTGGAAAATTAAAGAGAATGAAAATTTGAATAATTTCATTTTGTATAATAAAACTGGGTATCTACAAATTGAAAAAATTGGCAAAAAAAATAAGATAAAACTATTTTATGATAGCTTAATACTTAAATTAATTATATTTTTATTTTTTTTAATAAGCATTATTCAATTAATTTATTTTATCTATGAAATTTCGAAGAATGTAATACAAATAAGAAATAATGATAAATAAATTTTTAAATAGTTACTTAATTAATATTCAAAATAAAATAGAAAGTTTTGAATCTAAAAAAATTTTGGAAATAATTGGAATAATTAAGAAAATTAAAAAATCTAAAAATAAAGTTATAATTTATGGTAATGGTGGAAGTGCATCAACAGCTAGTCATTTTAGTACTGATTTAACAAAAAATGCAAGGATAAGATCTATTAATTTTAACGAAAGCAATTTGATAACATGTTTTTCTAATGATTATGGATTTGAAAATTTTGTAAGCCAATCTATCAAGGAATTTTCTGATAAGGGTGATTTAGTTATATTAATTTCTGTTTCAGGAGAATCTAAAAATCTTATTAATGCCGCAAAATATTGTATTAAAAATAAAATTAAATTGATTACTTTGACTGGTAGGATAAAAAATAATTCTCTACATAGACTAAATAGAAATAGTAATAACATTTTCGTTGACTCAAAATCTTATAATACTGTAGAAATTTGCCATCATATAATCTTATTGACAATTGTTGATTGTATTATTGGCAATAAGGATTATGGAACTGAGATTGGTAAAATTAAAAATTGATAAAATTAAAAATTGATAAATTTATTTTTTAAAGAGTTATTGTTTTTCAAAAAAAGTTTATATTTAAGTTTTTTTTTTTTAATATTTTTTTTTGTTCCAAATTTTATTGAATTAAATATGTACGACAACTTAATTAATATTAAGTTAAAATTTGTTATTCTCTTTATTTTTAACATTTTATTTACCCAAAAAATATTTACAATTAAGAATATAGCTATTCATAAAAAAAATAGTCTTACTTATATCTATTTAATTTTTTTAATTATTTACTCTTCATCAGCCTTATATTATTTTTTAATTGTTGATAATAATGTTTTTAATAAAAGCTTTTATTATCAGGATAGATTTATTTTTAGTTTTATTTATCAATTTTCTCTATTAAATTTGATGATTTATATTGTATTAAATTTTAATCAAGATTTATTTAAACTTTTTAATAAAGTTTTATTTTATTTTTCATTTTTTATTATTATTGAATTTATAATTATAAAAATACTTTTTTTTTTAAATTATAATGATTTATTTTTTAAAATAAATTTATATAAAATTTTTTTAGCATTAAATCCTATAGTTTATTATGATGGATTTTTTACTGAGGGAAGAATATTCAGATCATTATTTATAAATGATCATATAATAACTAGCTTTATTTTATTTATGGGTTTTTTAAGCAATCTATATATCTTTGAGAAAAGTAAACAAATAAAATTCATTTTTTTTGGATTAATGTGTTTGGCTTTATCTTTTTATAATTTTGAGAGTAGATTAACAATCTTAACAAATTTAATAATGCTATTAATATTAATATTCTGGATATTTATATCAAAATTAAAGTTAAGTCATTTATTATTTTGTTTAATCATTGGTTACTATGTCTCCATACTTTTTATAAAAATAGTTTGTAGTGAAATTACACTTGATCCAAGTTCTTTAAAATCAATTTGTAAGCTTGACTCTCTTTATGATAGATTTAGTCTAGCTTTATTTTCATTAACAACATGGCTAAGCAATCCAATTACATTTGGTCTTGATATGTTAAATAACTTTTACACATTAAACAATCATGATTTATTTTTAAATAATTCTTACACAACAGGAGACTCGTATGTGACTGTTACAAATCTTAGAGGTGGGAAATATGCTTCTTGGCATGGAGGTTTTATAACTTACCCTCATAACTTTTTTATTTCTATGTTAGGAAGTTTAGGTTTAATTTTTCCATTATTATTATATCTTTTTTTTAAAAAGATAAATTTTAAAGCTTCAAACTTAAATCAAAAATATATTTTTATACTACTTGTTTATGCTATATTAAATTCTTTGATTAATAAAATATTTTTTATTGAGTTTTATATTTTTCTATTATCAATTCTTTTATTTTTATCCAAAAATGATATCAAAGAATAATTTACTAATTTTAATATTCTCTTTTATAGTTAGTTTTTTTGTTAGCTACGAGCATAAAAAATATAAACTAGAAACTTTTTTTGGAAATACAAAAAAAAATTATTTTCAAATTGAAAATATTTTTGAGTTTAAAAAAGATGATATGATTTTTGATTATGCTGGAACTGAAAATTTTAAATTAATCATTTATACAAATAATATAGATCGAGCTAAAAATGATGTACAAGAATTTATTCAAAAATTAAATATGAAGATGGAGGAGGATTGTAGATTTTTACAGAATAGTAACTTATTTGATGAATTCGAAAATAGGTGTAAATCGAATAGAGTATTTACTTCTATTATTAATATCCACGAAAGTAAAAAATTTAATTATTTAAAATTTATTTTAGTATTTTTAAATATATATCTAATACTAGGTTTGCTTATTAAGATTATTTCTAATGTTAAATTAAATAACTAAGATTAATCCAGCCAAATATATTCTTTTAAATCCCCAAATTTATTTTTCATTAATTGTAACCTTTCTCTAAAAATTTCATCTTCTTTAAATTGGCTTTTGAGGTGCCTAATTATTAAAAATTTAATAACTGGTTGGAATAGATATATTACAAATGGAGTATTTATCTCCAAATTATCTTTTAGAATAAAGTAGTTTTCACCATTCTTAATATAATGAGTATTTTTAATTACTGTTCTTAAATATTTATGATGCTCAATATAAATTATTTTTTCACCGTATATTTTTCTACTGGTTTCAACTCTAACATTTATAAATTTTAAAATTTTACGCCATGTTGTATATTCAATAAAGTTATACAAATTTTTTTTATTTTCACTTTTTGTAATATTATTTATTCTAATTTCACTGTTAGTTTTTTTGTGCAAAGTTTTTATATGTTCAATATCTTGAGCAACAAACCATAATATATCTTTATCAAATTTAGATATAGCTGAATAGTTAAGAAAAAATTTCATATTAAGCTTCTATGACTATTGGCACATTAGAAATTATTTTAAATTCTTCAATTTTTTTAAATTTTTTATTATTTGAAATTAAAGTTTTTGGACAAATTTTCATATGATGAAAATTACATTTCAATTCTTCATTTCTTTTATCTAATTCTATTTTACCATAATAATGAGGACATATTCCATTTACTGCTTTAATTTTTCCATTATTTTCAAAAACATACACTTCTATTTTATCATTTATCCATTCTCTAAAAGGTAAGTCTTTAATTGATTTAGTTAATTTATACTTCTTTTTCATATTTTTTTCTACAGTAAGCTTAATTAGGTAATATTGAATATTGTAGTTATTTAATTATATATATTTATAGTATACCTAAATACTTTTTATGAAAATTGCTTTTATACTTCCTACATATAATGATGAAAAAAATCTACTAAAATTAATAAATAAAATTCATGAATATTTAAATAAGTCAAATTATGATCTAAGCTTTTTTATAATTAACGATGGTTCTACCAATAAATTTAATATTACTAGTCAAATAAATAATTCTACCCAAATTAATTTAAAAAATAATGAGGGAAATCAAAAAGCAATATCTATAGGCCTAAGGCATCTAAAAGATATAAATGGAAACTTTGAGTATATTTTTTTGATGGATTCTGATGGGGAAGATGATCCAAAATATCTTTTAGAACTTCTCGAAAAAGCAAATAAACTTGATAACAAAAAAATTATTTTTGCTTCAAGATTAAAAAGAAATGAAGGTTTTCTTTTCAATTTATTTTATTTTTTTTATAAGATGTCATTTAATATTTTAACTGGAAATAAAATTAATTTTGGAAATTATAGTTGTCTACCAAAAAAATTTCTAGATAAAGTTTGTGATTTGCCCATGATTGATTTTCACTTTTCCGCAACAATAATTAAGTCAGGGTTACCAATAAATTCAATTCCTTGTGATAAAGGGTTAAGATACTCTGGTAAATCTTCAATGAAGTTTACTAAATTTTTAATTCATGCAATGAAGTCTCTTTCTGTATTTTATGAGGAAATCTTAACAAGATTTCTAATTTTTTCTTTTATTGGAATACTATTTAATATGCTGCTAATAATTTTTATAATTTTAATAAAAATTTTCTCTACTACAATAATTTTAGGATGGTCCTCAAACATGGTCTTGGGGCTAACTATAATCATAACTATACTAGCTTTTATGTTTTTTACATCTTTAATTATGTTGATAAATAAAAACACCTTTTTTGATCAAAGAACACAGAGAAACAAATACACATTTTATATAAATGATATAACAACTAAGTAAATTATATTTAATGAAAAAAATTGTCATAACTGGCGGGCTTGGCTATATAGGCACTGAACTTTGTAAAATTTACTCAGGTTATAGTTGGAACGATCAAATAACTGTAATCGATAATAGATTTGTATCTGAAAGAGTTAACCAAATTAGAAACTGGAACATGAATTTTGTTCAAGGTGATATTTTAGATAAAGAATTTATCAAAAAGCATTGTTGGAATGCTGATATCGTCCATCATCTTGCTGGTATTACAGATGTTCCAAGAGTTAAAAGTGAAAGTAATGAAGCTCATGATAAAAAAATAAAAGATGTTGCGGAAATAGGTACTCAAAATATTTTAGATGTAATCAGTAATAATTGTAAAATTATTATGCCATCAAGTCATGTGGTTTATGAAGGATTGAATGATGTTAGAAAAGATATTAAAGAAAATGAAGAAACATGTCCTAAGTTATCGTATGGAATGTCAAAAGATTATAACGAAAAACAATTAAAAGAATCTGGTAAAAACTATATTATTTTAAGGCTGGGTTCAGTTTATGGATATTCTTCAGATACAGCAAGAGTAGATATTATGGCTAATTTTTTTTCTAAAGTGGCCTCTCAGAATGGTACTTTAAAACTTTTTGCTGGAGGTAGACAGGTTAAAAGTCTTGTCCCATTAATTGACGTCGCAAGATGTTTTAAATTCATTGAAGAAAGGAATGACCTAAACTCTGATATTTTTAACTTAACAAAGGATACTGTCACTGTAAAAGATGTTGCAAAAATATGCAAAAAATATAACCCAAAAATAATATTAAAAGAAACAAATGATGAAGTTCCTAATATGGGCTTTTCACTTTCTAATGAAAAAATTATAAAAGCTGGTTTTAAATTTTTATATACACTTGATGAAAGTATCAAAGAAATGATACTTAAATGGTCAAAGCAAAACTTAATAAAAGAATTAGAACATGTAAGAGATGGGGAAAATGAATTTATCGATGACAGAGGTAAAATTAGCAATCACGAATTAACTGAACCTATAAATTTAATTGGTTTAATTGAATCTAAAAAAGGAACCATTAGAGCAAACCATTATCACCCCCAACAAGAACAAAAATGTTTATTCACAAAAGGTCAAATTATAGAAATTTTTCAGGATATTCTTAATCCAAATGCACTAAAAATCACTCAAGTAGTTAATGAAGGTCAACTATCAATTATCAAACCGAATGTTGCACATACTATGGTTTTTACTAAGGACACTACTTTTCTGAATTTAGTAAGAGGTGAAAGAGATCACGAAAATTATGGAATCTCTCACACAATTCGACACTGGTTTGTTGATGAAAAAGAGAGAGATATGCTAATGGAGTGTTACAAATTTGAATGTAGATCATGTGGTGAAACAAAACTTAAGAGGGTTGTTTCACTTGGATATCAACCCCTTGCAAATAATTTACTTAACAAAAAAAATGAAAAAAAAGAACTATTTCCACTAGAAGTAAATTATTGTCCTAAGTGTCATAATTGTCAATTATCTGTAGCTATTAACGCAAAAAAAATGTTTTCAAATTACCTATATACATCCTCGACATCAAAGAGTTTTAGAGAACATTTTGTTAAGGCAGCAAATAAATACGTGAATGTGTTCAAATTAAAACCTAAAAAGTCATATATAATTGATGTTGGAAGTAATGACGGAGTTGGTTTAAAGCCTTTCAAAGACCTTGGTTTTAAAAATATTATTGGTGTAGAACCTGCAAAAAATTTAGCTAAATTAGCAAATAAAAATAAAATTAAAACATTAAATTTTTTTCTTGAAAAAAAAAATATTAAAAAGATAAAAAAAAATGCAGATTTAATTTTAGCATCTAATGTATTTGCACACGCAGATAATTTAATCGAAATGGCAGATTGTATGATTAATCTTTTAAGCAAAAAAGGAACAATCATAATAGAAGTTCAATATTTACTTAATACCTTAAGAGATTTAACATTTGATAATATATATCATGAACACTACAACTATTGGTCTTTAACATCTTTAGACAACTTTTTTAGAAAATTAAATGTAAAAATTTTTAAAGCAGAAAAAATTAATACACACGGTGGATCAATAAGAATTTATATCAAAAAAGACCAAAATATTAAAATTGAAAAAAGTGTGAAAAATTTAATAAAAGAAGAAGAAAAATTTGGGATAAAAGAATACAAAACTTATTTAAAATTTGGTGAAAAAATTAATAAAATAAGAGAAAATGTTATGAGTAATATAAAGGAACTGAAAAAAAATAGAAAAAAAATTATTGGTTATGGCGCACCAGCAAAAGCGACTACAGCTTTAAACTATTTTAATATAAGCAAAGAAATAGATTTTATCGTTGAGGATAATAAATTAAAACATGGAATGTTTGTTCCAGGTGTAAACATACCAATATTACCTAAAGATAAAATAAAAAAAAAGGACAGTACAATTTTGGTTCTAGCATGGAACTTTTTTGAAGAAATAAAAAAGAATAACTCAAATATCTCAAATGATTTTATAAATATTAAGTCTCTAGAAAAAAATTTAATATAATTAGTAAACTCTAAAAGTAGCGATGTTCAATATATTAAAAGAAAAAATTTATAATAAAAAATTTAATATAATACTTTTAATTTTAATAATTATATTTGGAGTAATTCCTTTAGTTGCAAAAAAAATTTATTTTAAAAATTTTTTTATTAATAATTTAAATAAAGAAAATTATTTTAATGCACTTTATGGCACTAGCGATATAGGTTGTTCTACTTTAAATTATGTCAAGCCAGATATTCTATTTATTGGCGACAGTATGGGCTACAGAGCTTGGGATTTAAATTTATTTAGAAAAAATAGTAATCTTTCAGTGGGCGCATGTTTCTTGCCAAGTTTTACACAGCATAGTTTGATAGAAATTATAAATTTTATTGAAAATAAATTTACTCCAAAATTTATTATATTGTCAAACAATTATAGAATTTTTGGATTGGGGCCAGATAATTTTGAAATTGTGAATAGACATAAGAAATTTTTAACAGAGACAGATCAATCACAATACGAACAAGCTTTTAAATTGTTGTTTAAAAAAATAAGAGGAAAAGACTTTTATAAGATTTCATTACCAATTGAAGATAAGATTCAAAATTATATTAAAAATACAAATGATAAAAGTTTTGATAAATTCGTAGAAATAATTATTAAAAAAAACATCGAAACAAGTGGAATAGGAACAATTAAAGATGCCGAATTGGCCCTAAAAGAAATAAGGATCATTAATGAATATAAAAGCCTCAAAGTCTTCTGTGATTATATAAATAAAAACAATATAAATTTAATTTTAACGGACCTCCCTTTTTCACCTCCTCTTAACAAATTAGACTTAAGCAAATATTTTTTGAATAATAAACTTGTAAAAAATTATTTTGAAAAATGTATTTTAAAAAAATTCAAATATAAAAATAATGATAATTTTTACCCAAAAAATAAACATTTTGTGTTTACAGATTTCAGAAACATAGATTTTAATATATTTGAGGAGGTTTTAACTGGCAAAATGATAGACAAAAATATAATTAGTTATTATGATTTCGACCACATGAACAGATTTGGTGCAAAGGAATTTACAAATTACTGGATAAATTCCTCTGAAAATATATTTAAAAATGAAAATAAATAAATGTGCTTGGTGTACCTAAATTAAAAATAATAGAAATTAAAAGACCCAAATTAAATAACAACCAATAAATATTACTTTCAAATTTAATTAATTTATTTTTTTCAATATTTCTAACATTTACTAATTTTAAATCAAAAATTTGAAATATATTTGGGGTAAAAAATACAATTACTATAGATAAAAACATAATTAATTTTTTAATATTTGATATCTCTATAATAAAAAAAGAGTTGTTTAAATAATCAGAAAAATTAAATGCTAATAAAATGATTTGGAATGACTCTGAAATATTTGGAACTCTAAAAAACGTAAATGCAACTGAAACAAGTAAAAATGTAAATATTATTTTTAGTTGATAAGGAATTTTTTTAATAGTTGTAGAATTTAACTTAATAAGTGCGTGATTTATAGAAATCAAAACTCCATGAATAAATCCCCAAAAAATAAAATTATTTGATGCACCATGCCAAAAACCACATATAGACATCACAAATATTATTAATACTAGCTTAGTATTAAAAGTATTTTTATTACCACCTAAGGATATGTATAAATAATCTCTAAAAAATTGAGAAAGTGTTATGTGCCATTTTTTCCAAAAATCAATGATTGACACAGATTTATAAGGCGAATTAAAGTTTATTGGAACATCAAAATTCAGAATTTTAGCAATTCCTACCGCAATGTCACAATATGCCGAAAAATCAAAATAAATTTGAATTGAAAAAAAAATTATAAATAATAATGCATCAAGACCAGCAACATCATAACCACCTCCAAACCTAATTAAGAAATTATCAACATATAAAGCTGCAGTATCAGCCAATATTATTTTTTTAAATACTCCTATTAAGATTATAGATAAACCTATACTTAAATTTTTTGAATTTATTTTTAAAAAATTTTTTTTGAATGCTTCCTTTAAAAAATGTTTATAACGAATAATTGGCCCAGCGATTAATTGAAAAAAAAAACTGATATATAATAAGTAAGATATAAAATTTTTAGTTCTACTTTTCCTAAAATTATCAACTTGAAAAGATATTTGCTGAAAAGTAAAAAAAGATATCGCAAGTGGTAGGCTTAGGTTTGCAAATTTAAATTCTGTAGATGAAAGTTTGTTAATATTATCAATAAAAAAATTGGTATATTTAAAATAAAATAGGATTATCAAATTGAATAAAATTATTAAAAATAAAAAAATTTTTTTTTTATTTCTGTTTAAAATTTTGTCAATTTTTTTCGATAAAAAAAAATTTATTATTACTGAAAATAGTAATAAAAAAGTAAAATTATAGTTATCAAAACTATAAAATATTAATGAAAATATAATTACTAAAATACAAGTTTTTTTCCTCGATAAATTTTCCTTTAAAAGGAAGATCAACGAAAAAAATATCGGTAAAAAAATAAATAAAAAATTATATGAATTAAACAGCATTTATATTAAGATTAATTTGTAATATTTATAAATTTTCTCGAAAGTTGAAATATTTTTTCATTTCCTATAACCAAATGAAACTTATCTTCTAAGTTTTCTATATTTTTGTCTAGCAAACAAGATAATATTATTCTTGATTGATTTACCAATGATAAAACTTTTTTATTGTATTTTTTACATTTATCAGGAAGGTAAATTGTACTAATATTATTGAATATTGAAAAAAATTGTTCATTACTAATTTTACTATAATCAAATGTGTTGTTATAGTTTTCAAGTATATAATTAAATCCAATTCGTGCACCATGATCAGATGCTAAAAGTATTATAGACTCTTTATCAGAATTGGTAATTTTTTTTATAACTTCAATGAGGTTTTTGTTGGTACATTTTAAATTTTCTAAATATAATTTTTTTTGTACTTCAATTGGATATTTTTCATCATTTAAATTAGTAGAAACATGATTCAAATAAAATTTTTTTTTTGAGCAATCTGGATTAAACTCATAAGGAGCATGTGGCGCTAGATTATGTAGAAAAACAAATTTTTTATTTTTATTTTTTTGAAATTCGTTGAAATTATTATTAAAATTTTTAAGTGTGTCAAATCTTACATAAAGCTTTTTTATAAACATATCCTTTAATTTTTTATCGACTTTTGCACTAACATGATGCATGTGGTCATTAAAAGGTGTCATTAAATAAATATTTTTTATTATTTTTCCAAATTTTTTTTTGTCATTTACGCAATAATCCTCTAGGATATTATAGCATCCCTCCCAAGACCCTGAATAAAAATCATAACCATTATTCTTTGCTAACAAAATAAGTTTAGGAAGTTTTTTTTTAAATAATTCTGGATAATGATTACTTATAAAAACCTTATTTTTATTATGAACATATTCAGTATCTAACAATGAGTGAATGGAAAGCGATGTAGCTGAATAATTTGAAAAAGTTTTTTCATTAATAAAAAAATTTCTTGATAAAAGAAAATCTTTTAGATTCTTATTATCAAAATTCAGACTAGATTTTAAATATTCACTACCGCCATAACTATCAACAACCAATATATAAACATTATAATTATTTTTAATAATTAAATTTTCATTATTATTAGCATGTGAATTACGAGAGTTATTAAATAATGACTTACTTAAAATTAATAAAATATTTATGATAAGTAAGCTAATTAAAAAAAATTTGAAAAAATTTATCAAATTAAATTTTTTAAATATAAAAAAAATTATATTCAAAATTATTATTAAAAAATAGTAGTATATACCTTGTGATTTTGATAAAAATAAGTTCTCAATTACAATTTTTAAATCACTCCATAGAAATAATAAAAATAGATTAAGAGAAAGAAAAATAAATATATCCTTCTCGTTAATCTTTATAGAAAATAAAAATAAAACTAATATTAATGAAATGAAAATTATAATTAAAAAAAATATT
>Ga0206131_10006685_pt1 | contig 11747 bp, 20 predicted proteins | sample Helgoland_Spring_FD_148636 | JGI IMG/M metagenome (GOLD analysis project Ga0206131, IMG submission 148636) | Pelagic subsurface seawater microbial communities from Kabeltonne, Helgoland, North Sea - Helgoland_Spring_Bloom_20160517_1 | ecosystem: Environmental > Aquatic > Marine > Epipelagic ... | reverse complement strand
TTCCCTATATATGTTGTAAATCATTCTTTTTTCCTGTGGAGGAAAATCTTGAACATAATTTACAATTTCTAAATAATCAGGATTCATAGATAAAAACCTATGTATCATATAACTATTCCAAACCTCCCAGTCTTTATCTGTAAAAGATTCAACTGGGGGTTTGGTGTTATTAATTGCTTTTAACCAATCAAAGATATTCTTCATTAAATAAGTTCATCTTTTAGTTCTTCCCTTAAATCTTTAGGGACTGAGCTTTCAAGTATTTTTCCTGTTTTTGAGTCATAAAATACAGGGATTGGTAATAAAGCATCTTCATCCGTACCTGTTATAAATTTAGATACTGTACGTAATACTACTCCTTGTTGGAATACACTTCCACCTTCTGAATTTTTTACCTCTGATGTGTTTTTTAGATCAATAGGTGGGCCTTGTTGTTGTTGCTGTTGCATAATTATTTATTATTTAATATTTGTTGGATTAACGACATTGTATTTATTTCCTTGTCGATTCGGAAATTTGCTTTATATTGATGTTCATTTATTAAAATAGCTGCTGTACCTTCTTTGTTTTGTAAATATTCAGATGCACGTTCATATAGTGCTTTAAATAACTCATCAAAATCATCTACATTAGCATCAGCTATAATTTGACGTATATCATTATAACAATCTATTCTATTATGTTTAGATCCCTCTGATAAAGCATTAATGACTTTATCTATATAATTTGATGATACTAATACTGATTGGTCTAGCTTTAGTATATTGTCCTGTGTAGATAACTGTATAGTATTAATACATTTACGTAAATCTGGGTAGTATTGATTAACTAAAGGTACTAAATCATTTATATCATGTTTAATAGACTCTTGTTGTAATACCCAATTTAAATGTTTAGCAACATCCTTTTTGGTTGGAGGTACAATTTTAAGTACTTGACATCTAGATTGTAAAGGATCAATGATACGCTCTACAAAATTACAAGTCATAATAAACCTTGTCGTACGCGAGAAAGTTTCAATAATATTACGGAGTGAAGCTTGCGCTTGGATAGTAAGAAAATCAGCTTCATCCAAAATGACCACTTTAAGTGGTTTAAAAGAAGCCACGCTCGCAAAGCCTTGAACTTTATCACGAATCGTCTCAATACCTCTTTCATCTGAGGCGTTAATATAAAGATGATCGCAATCAAGATTTTGAACACAAAGTTTTGCCAAAGTAGTTTTTCCTGTACCAGCGGGTCCATAAAATATTAAATTTTGGATATCATTCTGATCTAAATATTTAGAGATCGATTTCTTAATATTCTCATTACCAACATAATTTTCTAATTTAGATGGTCTATATTTCTCTACTAATAAACTATTCTCCTGGGTCTGAGTATTCGCCATATAAACTATAAGTTTTAATTGGTTCTGGTTTTACTTCTATTTCTTCAGCATTAATTGCGTATAACTTACTACTTAGAGGTTCTAGTCGATAATGACCTTTAAACCCTGTTTTTCGCATATATGATTCTAAAGCATCTGTTATACTATCATGTATTTTACCTTGAGGTTCATCTACTAATTGCCAACGATCCCCAGGGGGTTGTCTTAGGGCTATTAATACCTTATCTTCAATAATTTCTGTTTCCATGTTATTTAATATAATAAAAATAAATGGGGGAGACAAGCTCCCCCACATATTTACTTAGATTCTGCTACAGATGCTTTTTTATAGTCTGTAATTACTCTTTTAATTGCTTGGGCTGCTTTTCTAGCTCTTGCTTGTGATGCTTTTGTTTTTCCATCGTTTTCCGCTGCTAAGATATTGAAGTTCTCTTCAATAACCTCAAAAATTTCCTGTTTTGTCATTTTTTTACTTATTTATTTATTAATTATTAATTATTACATCATCCCCATCATAGACGGATCCATTTGGGGTTGATTGTTACTATCTTCACTTATTTCATTTACTACTGTACATTCGGTCAATAGAACTGTACCTGCTACAGAGGCTGCGTTTTGGAGGGCAGTACGTGATACTTTAGTTGGATCAATAATACCTGCTTCTTTCATATTAACGGTTTCATCAGTTTTAATATTATAACCTGCCCAAGTACCATTACCAGAATTAACTAAACTATCAGCTAATATTTGACCTTTAACTTTATCAAACCCAGCATTAACTAAAATTTGATTAAAGGGTTTGGCACATGCTTCTACTACAATAGCGGCTCCTGTTGAATTAACTTCTATACCTGATGAGGCGTATAGTAAAGCTGTTCCACCACCAGGTACTATTCCTTCTTCAATAGCTGCTTTTGTTGCGTGTAGGGCATCATCTACTCTATCTTTCTTTTCTTTCATTTCAGTTTCAGTATTTCCACCTACATGGATAATAGCAACTCCTCCTACAAATTTGGCCAAACGTTCTTGGAGTTTTTCGGTTTCAAATGGTGTTTGAGATTGTTCTAACTGTTTTTGAAGTTCTTCAATTCTTTTATTAATATTTTCTTCTGTTCCCTTACCATCAACTATAGTGGTTTGTTCTTTTTCTACAGTTACTGTTCTACCTTCACCAAACCATTCCCAAGAAAATTTGTCTAGTTTCATACCTTTATCTTTTGAAAATACTTGTCCACCTGTTGTGACAGCAATATCTTCTAAAATTAATTTACGTCTATCACCAAATTCTGGGGCTTTAACAGCACATACTTTCATTGTACCCCTCATTTTATTTACAATTAGAGTAGCTAAAGCTTCTTGATCAATATCTTCTGCAATAATTAAAAGGGATTTTCCTTGAGAGGAAACTGCTTCTAAAATAGGTAATAACTCTTTTACTTGAGTAATTTTATTCTCAGATAATAATATTAATGGGTTTTCTAAAGTAGCTGACATTGTGTTATTATTAGTAACAAAATAAGGAGATTTATAACCTCTATTAAATTGCATACCTTCAACTGTTTCTAAATAAGTTTCCCCTGTACGAGATTCTTCAATATGAACAACACCTTCCATTCCTACTTTTTCTATTGCCGTAGATATTAATTTTCCTACTTCTGGATCATTATTGGCTGATATACTGGCTATCTGTTCTAATTGTTCTTCACTTGAAATATCTTCTGAGATTTTATTTCTTAGATTATCTATTACTACTTTAACGGTAGAATCAATATCTCTTTTAATTTGTACAGCATTTTCATTGTTATTTAAAGCATTTAAACCGTTTTTAATCATTTCACGGGCTAATAAGGTAGAAGTTGTTGTTCCATCTCCTGCTTTTTCTGCAGTTTTAATAGCTGCTTGTTTAACTAATTGTACTCCTAATTCTTGTTCAGGATTTGATAAAGTAATAGATTTTGCAACTGTAACTCCATCCTTTGTAGATTGAGGAGATCCTTGATCATTTGCAATTACTACATTTCTACCATTTGGTCCTAAGGTTGACACAACGGCATCTGCTAAAACATCAATTCCTTTTACTAAATTTTTTCGAGCTTCTGCTCCTAATGTAACTTGTTTACTCATTTTCTGTTATTTTTGCTAAAATTTGATTACCTGGTCCTACATAATATTCTTCACCATCATAAGGTAGTTTTGTAAACCCCATAGTAGGTAATACTACTTTATCCCCTAAATTTAATGGGAGAGGAATTATAGTGCCATCGGGTAGCATCTTACCAGGTCCAACGGAGACTATCTCTGCTGTTTCATTTTTTTCTTTTCCTAAATCTGGAACAATAATACCACCATATGTGGTTTCTTCTGCTTCTATCGGTTTAACGATAACAGCATCAAATAGTGCTTCTAAGGCCATCTGTATAATTTTTAATGTTAATACTTATTTTTAAATAATTGTTAATATATTCTTCTAAACTATCAAAATTACCTATATCTGATTTTAGATTGGCTATTTTTTGTAATGCTTGATCCATATTAGCAAAATAATACAATGATTTTTCATATGTTTTTGCTTTACCCTTAGCCCTAAAATGGGAGGCATCAGATGTTACATTTTGTTTTACAGTATAGCTGTATTCATCCTTAGTAATAAAGAAGGGTTCTAGCAAAGGGTCGGTAATAGTCTGGATAGACTTTCTTTTTGTTGTCATATAACTTATTTATTTAGACGTGAATATACGAATAATATTGCGCTAGGACACGCTTTTTTGTGTATACCTTTATTTTATTTTAATTGTTTTTGCTTTTTTAGATTCCGCAATTGGAATAAATAGATGAAGCAAACCATCTTTCATTTCTGCCTCTAATTTCTCAAGTTCGAATTTAGCTGCTACTTTATAGCCTAGGTTAAAAGAACGTTTAGCTAATCCTTTATAGATATAGCCACTATAATCAAATTCTTCTTCATTAGGTTTATCATAGATAATCTTTAAAAGATCTCCATCAATTTCTAGTTGAATATCTTTTTTAGTTAGACCAGTACAGGCAACTTCAAAATGAAGTCCTTCATCGTCATAAAAAATATCTAGTGGGTGTGGTTGTTTGTTTTCAAACGTAGTTGGTTGAAAAGCGCCGTCTGCCTTGAATAGGTTACGGAATAATAAGTCGAACGGTGTACGTTCATTGAATAATGTACTCATATCATTTAGTTTTGTGAGGCCGAAGCTCTCGATTAATTTAATTTAAACATAACAACGCGCCCTAGCTGCAATTTTATGTTCCATTATACATATGTGATTATTCATTTCTAGCGATGAAATATTCACTTTCTGTTTCTGCTGTTTTGAAGTTAGCTTTTAACATACCTACTTCTGATATTTTTATTGTGCCACTCTCCATATCTTTGTTAGCACTTAATATGTCTTTAAATATATCTGAATCAAATGGGATTTGGATGTCTCCTTTAGTAATATTACCTCTAAGTTGGTAAGTAATCTTATTAGAAAATCCAGTATTATCACCAAATATAATTTCACATACATTTATACCATCAAAATCTGTTGTTGTAGTAATTAACATATTATTTACATCAGCTAAAGCACTTTTTGCTTTAATTAAATGTGTAATATCTTCACTAGTTAAATCAATTTGTATTTCAAATTCTTCAGGATCTTCATAATAAGTATTTTTACCTAAAATTAGAATATCAGCTAATGAATATGTTAAATCAAAATTTAAATCAGCTATATTCATTTTAGTATAAACAGCCTTAATTTTTTCAAGTGAAATACTTAATTCTCCATTAGTAATAGAAAGTAATTTGCTAAGTTTATGAGTATCAAATACACCTAATTCTGCATCCTCGAGATTAAAATTATTATGTATTACCTTACATACTCTACCATTATCACCAGCATAAACTGTTAATTGGTTATCTTTAATACGCCATTTTACTTGATTATTTAGTCCATTTAAATAATATTTTGAAATGACTGATGTTAGTGTTGTTTTATTTATCATAATTGTAATATACGAATTTTATTTTATATCTCAAAGGATGCTAATGCATTTGTATAAGGATTTAAATCTAAAGACCATTGTAAATCGCTAAAAAACCCTTCTAATTTATTTAATAATATTGAATCAAATACTTTCTGTCTGTCAGCATACCTTTCTAGAAAATCCGCTACTTTCTCAGGTATATCATGATCTTGAAAGGCTAAAGCTTCAATTTTATATGGGTTATCTTTTAAATATATAAATTTAACTTTATCTGCTTGTGTGATTAAATTATGTTTTTTATCTAATTGCCATAATCTTAATAAATCATTATAGCGAACAGTTGCTCTAACAGGTGCTGGAGCCCCTTTGAGGATTTCAGTAAACATTTCTCCTGCCCTAGTACTTTTACCTGAATATTTTTCTAATTTTTTTATGGCTGAGGGGTTACCTAACTTAGCAAGTGGAATTGAACCATCAAGTATTGATTTTTTAAATGTTTTAATTTGTTTTAAAACACTATCCTTTTCTTCACCTTTTAATACTTGTTGTAAGATATCATTAAAAAAGGATCCTAAAATAGGTGGGAAATTTGCCTTCATAAACTCTAAACCTTTAATATCCAAAGATTCTTTAGCAATTCCTTCTTGTTTAGTAATCCATTGGGCATAACGGCGAGTTGCTCTAAAATAAGCTGAACGAATAACACATTCTGTTTTCATTTCAAGTCTATGTTCAGTTACATTAAAACACTCCTTAGCTAATCTATCATAATCTTCATTGATTACATCCTGATATTTCATTGCTATTTTTTCTAGAATATCATCTTTTTCTTCTGCTGCTAATTCTTCGAAATTAGGGTATAGTTTAAGAAGTAAGGGTTCAGCATTAAAATAATTAGAGTCAGTATCTACATAGGCACAATAATTTTCATCATCGGCATCACATATCCACCAAGGTGTTTCTTCTAAATGTTTCATTAATATTCTTTATATGATTTTTCTTCTACTAATCCTGATGAAGTTATTAAATTTATTATTTTTTTAACCTCACATCTTTTATCATTGGTAATATAAACAGAACGAGCCAATTCTACAAACTCTTTATCAAATCTCTTTTCACGTTCACAATCCCTAACCCAATCTTCTATATCCCAAAGTTCACCATTGATTTTAGCTAATTCAAGATAATGATTTTGTAATTGACCATCATGCTTTTCAAATAAATCCTGGACTAGAGGGTTTAGGGTATAAAATTCTTTTTGAATATTTACTAATTTTTCTTTATCTTCAATTTTAAGCAATTTTAACTCTAAAATTGAGATTTTATCTAATAGTTCTCCGTTTGATATTTCTACTAACATACCTTTATTTTTAAAATGTTCTTTCACCAGGTAATGGTGGAACTGTTACTGGTTTATTTCCGTTGGAATCTAGATCACTTCTCTCAATTAATTCTACTTTGTATTTTATTCCTGCTACTTTAAAAGTTCCACCTTGTTTAAGCATTTTTCTAAAGAATTTTTCTTGAATTTCACTCCATTCTTCACTTCTAGTTATTAATTCATCTTTAGAAATGGGTTCTCCATTTACAGTAATTAATTGATTTTTTCTAATAGATTGTTTTTTTAATGTCATCTTTATTTTTTTGGTATAGGATTAGAGATAGTAGAAATAAGACCATTCATTAATTTAGAAACTTCTTCTTTATTTGGGTTATTACTAAAATCATAAGTAAGATTCATAGAAAATTTCCAACCATTAGCTTCAGATGAAGGAGTAAAAGTTACTTCGGGGGTAACTGGTCTTTTTAAAGGTGAATTACCAGTAAATTCTACTATTTCACCAGCAGAATCTACAAATATAGCATAAGCTTTAAAGAGAGGGTTTAATAGTCTTTGGTAATTATTAAAAACTCTTCTTGGTTTTACATTTTTCATAATTTATATATTTAATTTTAATTCCCCTCGCATAACTTTATTCATATGTCTATTAGCGCAAAGGGCTGATTCTTGTATTATTCTGTGTCCTGATAAGGTAATAGCTTCACTTAATGTTTGGAAGTTCATACCATATCTAAATGAAGGCAATGCTGTAGCACCATATAAACTATTAAGTAAAATTTTCATTGTATATTGCATTAAATGATTGTATTCACCTAATTCCTTATCTCCTGCCTTATAAGCCTTTTTCATACGGTTTTTATAAACAACTCGTTCTTCAAACCATTTCTTTAGGATAGTAGATAAAACTGATTCTTTATCTGTTCTGAACATTGAGCCATTAGCTGCTACTGCTAAATTATTTTGTTCAATCATAGATATTAATCTACCAACATTTACATTAGTTTGTTGTCGTTTTTTATTTTCAACTAATAATTCTTCTTCAGGATCACGTTCTTTTAAATCGTTAAGACCCAGTCTATTATTACGTTCATTAGCATCTACAATACGCCCCACAAATGTTTCCTTACCTATATTTATAGACATAATTATCGATGGATACAGTGATGTTAAATCTTCATCAAACATATATTTATACAATCCTGCTTTAGGACAGAAAAGATATCCTCCTGCATAACTATCTTTCTTTTGTGGAAATGGTTCTTTTGGAGGTGGAACTATATCTTGAGATAATAGATAAGCTGAAATAGCACCATCTTGGGATATACTATTAGCATATACTTCACTATAATTGTGTTTTCCCTTATGAGATAAATTCTTAGTTAAAGCTAAATATTGTAGTTTTTCATCTAATTTTTGTAAAATTTCAACATCAACAAAGTTATATTGAATGAATTTATGGATATCTGTTTCAAATAATTGATCTAGGTTCCCTTCATATTCAACTTTATTCATACCTACATACTTGGCTCCAATTGCATCTAATTTCCAACTTGGTTCATCCTTCCAACTATATTTTTTATGTAAACGGATATAATCTAAAGATTCGATACCTACAATATCTACATATTGATTTTGTTTAAAGAAATATTTATTATTTTTCTTAGAAACTACTTTACCAATAGGAGATAAATGATCAGCCCAATCTTTACCTATTGTTCTACACATTCTGTAATATAAATAAGGTATATCAAAATAATCCGAGTTATAGCCTACTAATATATCAGGATCCATTTCTCTTATGGCTTCAACAAACTTAGCTAATAATTCATTTTCTGTAGCACAGGGAATAATTTCTTTATTTTTGTTTTTGCCTGTTTTAGTGTGTGATAATTGACTTTTTTTATCTAAAATAAGAATAGACCAATAATCTTTTTGTTTATCCCACCAAGCAATAGAAGTAATAGGCATGGGGGCATCTTCAATATATTCTTCAGTTAATGCCCCTCCTATTTCACACTCAATATCAAAAAATACTTCTCTATGTCCCTTAGAAGGAACATCATTTACACCATAACGCTCAACTAAAAACTTTTGATGAGGTTTCATATCGTGAAAATGTAAATTAGGAGTATTTTTAGCACTATAATCAGGGTTTTTAGAATAAAACCACTTAGATATAGGTTTTAGGAATTCACCATTTAACCCTTTATGTGTGTGTTCTTCTTCAGTACACTCCTGGTATACTACATTTCTATAGGGTACTATTTGGTGACCACCATCTTCTTCCCATAGATGCATCTCAAAATAATTATCTCCTAATTTTTTACCTTGATAACACTTTTTATACATTATATAACTTTTATTTGACTTAAATATACGAAGGCTCCCTACGGGAGCCTAAGTTTTATTTAATTAAATTTTTTTAATTCATCCCCTGTAAAGAATTGTTTCAAATCAGGTCTATAGTAATTAATTGATTTCATTACTTTTCTATCTCTTGTTCTATACACTACGAATCGATCTTCGACCTGTTCAAAGTGACATGGCTCAGCTTGTTCTTTAGAGCGGAGGGTGACAGTCTCCATGGCTTCTTTTTCAGTGCTACAAGACTTCGACATATTGCTTCCTTGTACTTCTTGATATGCAGGCCATATCTTATCTTTAAGGCCGTGTAACATAGTACCGTTCCCAAGGGAAACATAAGCAATATCACACAAAGCATCCAAAACTTCCACGATGTCTCCGTTTTCGCAAGCCTGTCTATATTCTTCCAATTCTTCAAGTACAAAGTCGTATACGAATTCCCACTCCTTTTTTTCTGGTATTGTTGGTTCATAATTGTTTGGTTTTCCAAACGTGCTGTTAAATGTTTCTACTTCATTAACAAAAGGCACGTCAGTTTTGTTAAATAATTCTAATTGTTTTCCCATGTTTTTTACCAATTTAGTTCTAATATTTGTCCATTAAATCCTTGTCTTGCATCAAAAGGAAAGAAGTGGGATAATCTTTCAATATCTCCATAATCATACCTTAACTCAGGAAGTATTGCTGTTTTTTTCTTAACTATTACAGAACAGTCATACCCATAAGTTTTAACAGATGCCTCACTACAATCAAACCCAGCTATAATTAAATTATATAAAATTAATCCTGTATTCCACACGGTTAAATGTCCTCCTACTATTGAATGTTTCATAGGGGGAACTGATATTGCTAATATACCATCTTCTTCTAGGAGATCAAAACATTTTTTTAAAAAATGATTAACATTTAATTGATGTTCTAATACATGAGCCGCCCACAAACATTCAAATTTTCTTCCAAAATCTAGAGTATTAAAATCTCCTTGAAAATCTGATTCTAATATATCTGTTGTGTAACACTCAACTCCATTGTTTTTAAAGGCTTCAGCAAACCTGTTATTTCCAGCTCCTACATCTAACGCATTTGTAAAAGAAAAATCTTTAATTAATTTGTCAAATGTTGGTTGTGATCTTAATACATAATTCCCCATTAGTTTATAACGTCTAAAAATTTAGTTTTCTTTACTTCTACAACTCTAAAATTAGACATACCCTCATTGTGTTTGTACATCTTAGCTTCTGCATCTGTTGCTGATACTGCTACAACTAAATATAATTCAGTTGTTTTTTGTATCCTACCTCTTTCATTCTCAAATTCGTTTTGAGTTTTAATTTGCCAATATTCCATATTCTATTTTTTTTTAAAATTAATTGTTTTTTAAATAATCTTGTATTGGGTCTGAATCTTTAGTTTCCCAAGGATATATAATCCATTCATTTCCTTCATGTATTTCCGCCCACATAGTAGGTTGAAAACATGATGTGTGTGGTTTATAATGTAACACTGCTGTGTAAACTCCCGGACCTTTATCTAATGTAACTCCAGAATCACATATATCATCAACTACTAAAGTATTTGGGCCTACTAAACCTACATAAGGTAAACCTAGTTTATGTGATATTAATACTGCGGGGATTAATCCTCCTCTTGCAATACCATGTATTGAATCTATGTTAGGTTGATCGTGTCGAATTTTATTACATAAATTATCAACTGCACCATTTACATCAATCCAACTTAAAAATATTTTATTATCTGCTTTTAATGCCATTTCCCTTATATGTTATGTCCTCCGTTATTAATCTTTAGACTATCAAAAAACTCTTTACGAGCTAAATTGGTATTATCTTTAAATACACCTGATGCTTTAGTTGTAACCATTGCTGCACCTTGATGTTTTACTCCTCTACAGCTAACACAATTATGTGTTCCAACTATAGTAACAATTACACCTTTATTACCTTCAGTAATTTTATCTACAGCATTATGGATAGCTGATGTTAATTGTTCTTGTATTGCTCCTCTTCTACCAAATAATTCAACTATTCTATTTAATTTAGATAAACCAATTACTCTACCTTCATCTCCTGCTATATAACCGATATGAACTACCCCACCAATTGTTTGGTGGTGGTGAGAACACATTGAGGTAAGAGGGATGTTTCTTTCAATAACGATTCCATCATACCCATCCGAAGGAAAGGATGTTATAGGAGACATTTCAGTATATCTACCTGCCCATAAATCATTTACATAAGCTTTAGCTACACGTTTAGGTGTTTCTGCGGAATTTGGATCTTTTCTCCAATCGCATTTTAATTCATCTAAAAACAGACCAAATTTATGGGCTGCTTTTTCTATCATATCTAATTTTTGTGCATCGTTAAAAGGAAATCCTGGTGCGACACCATTCGCAAATCCTTCTTGTACGACTTCTAATTCTTGGTGTAATTTTCTACGTTTGTTCTCCATTTATATAACTTTTTAATTTATCTACTAATACTAATACTTCATCTGGTTCCATTGTTATCGCACAACAGACATTGATATTCTCTTCTATTTCCTCTAATATACGAAGGGCTTCTTGCTTATCCACTATACTTCTCGCTGATCTTCAAAAGCAATAATATGTGGTCTCCAAGTCATTCTATA
>Ga0206131_10006684_pt1 | contig 11747 bp, 23 predicted proteins | sample Helgoland_Spring_FD_148636 | JGI IMG/M metagenome (GOLD analysis project Ga0206131, IMG submission 148636) | Pelagic subsurface seawater microbial communities from Kabeltonne, Helgoland, North Sea - Helgoland_Spring_Bloom_20160517_1 | ecosystem: Environmental > Aquatic > Marine > Epipelagic ... | reverse complement strand
ATTTCAAGTGCCTCCATGATTGTTACCTCATCGTAATGTTCGGCAACGTGTTCTAACAACTCGTCGAACGTCATCCATACTTTCTCCTGAGATAGTTAATACTAATAGGCAGCTCGTCGAACGATCCATTGTCTACTTCATTGAGCATCCAGATACCTGACCAGCTTCCATTCGTTTGGGGGTTTAAATAATCTTCAGAATGAGTATAAAAAATGCCAGCAAACAAACCAGTGATACTATTTCCATCTGCTTTTCTTGCATAAGCTATGTCTCTATCTTGGACATGTCCCATTATACATGACATAAACTTCTTCTGTAGCATTAACTTTGCAGAAGAAACAGGACGACCCATAACGCCACTAGTGAAGTAGTGACAGTACGCTACTCCGTCAATGATGATGGGCTGTAGAAACGGAACAACTTCCCAGCTACCTAAGTGAAAGTCCTTGTACGACATAAGACCTTCTAGCTTAGAGTCTGATTCGATAGCACGTTCTATCCTGTGTTCGTGGTTGCCTAGTAGGAATACCATACGAGGTTTCCACAGCCGTCGCTTGCCTTGACGTAGACGCTTACGCTCTGCCTCTATTGGCTCTAGGAACCTAGCCATTGCTTCGTTGCCTGCCTCGATGTCGTTGACATAACGCCTTCCCTCGAACGACTTCTTACCTACGTCATAGCTACTGAGACTTGGCATGTCCCAGTGATCCCCCAGATGAATGATAACGTCAGGTTTAGTAGCCGCAGCATAGCGTCCTGCCCAGTACATGTGATCGAAGTTACTGTCAGGTTTTACTTGAGTATCAGGTATTACTAAGTGTCTAGTCATAACCACTCCTTGGGTAATGTGCTTGGTGTGTACCAATCAAACCCGTTCTTGTCTGCCCAGTCTCTCATACGATAACGAGTACCGTCTTTACGTCGTCTTGATCCCGGCATTGGTGTGTTAGGATTCTGGAATATAAACACAAGATCTTCATATTTACCTAGTGCCTTACGTACCTCTACGTACTTACGTGCCTCCTCTCTAGTTCTGAATCTGCCTTTTGCTTCGATGTAAGTCATCCATCCTTCGTTGTTGTAACAGAAGTCAGGTTCGTACATCTTAGGTATGATGTAGCTGATCCTCTCAGTAGGATGGTATGTACAACTCTTCATCTCTGCGTATAACTTCTTCTCTAGATTGCTATCAAACTTCATCAGGAATCCTATACTTGTCGTCAGCAGATCTAAGAAGGTAGAGAAGTTGAAGGCTTTCATAGAGTCGATCAGCGTCGAGTTCATTGTCCTCGTATAACTTAAGACACCGCTCATACAGTTCTCTCTCTGTTGTCCAGTCCTGTAACGCCTTCTCTGCTTTCTTTGGTCCTATACCGTGTACCCCAGCGATGTTGTCTACCCTGTCGCCCATCAAGGCTTGACGATACAGCCACTCTGTAGCAGAGCGCTCATCAACTTCCTTCATGATCTTCTTGGTGTAGTCATATATCTTTGTGGGTATCTGCAAAAAGTCTTTGTCGAGAGAACAGATAATAGATTGATGTTCTAGCTCAGTAGACTTGATAGCTATGCAGTCGTCGGCTTCCATGTTAACAGAGAGGTCCGCTTTCCATGCATCGAGCATGTACTCACGGAGTGCGTTCTTGTGTACGGGTTTGCGTACGGGACGGCTACCTTTATAGGGTTGAGAAACAGCAACCTCATTTCTGAAGTTACTGCTTCCGGTAAGGAACAGCTTGTGATTATCGTAATGCTCAGACAGATCAGAGATAAGCTCAGAGATATAGTTAGCCATAGTCTGGATTGCTATTCTCTCTGGCTCCTCGTCACAGGCAAAGCCAACACGATAGACAAGCATGTCACCGTCGATGAGTATCACACGGCTTCCTCTAGATCGAAGTCAGGTGCGTACTCTACGACGTTAGAGATAACCATACGTCGCAGTGAAGGTGAACGACCCTTCTTCTTCATGTACTCCCAGTCGTAGTAAGTAACAAGGCACTTAGCTTCTGACCCGTTAGCAACGACAACACCCATCTCAGGATCGTCGTCTTCACTAGTAGGTGTACGTCCCTTGATTAGTAACTCGCTACCGTCAGGCTTGAACGCGCGATACTTGTTCTTTGACTTACAGGTGATGTAGTAACCACGGTCGTCACCCTTGTTGTTTACGTTGACACCCATGTCTTCGAGTGCTGTTACTGCCTCGTCTGACAACAGAGCTAAGTCCACTGTGTACTTGTTAGCTAACTCATTCTTGTGGGTAAGATTAGGCCAGAACAGTTGGCATTTAATGTTGATGTTTGCTTCGCTCATAGGATCTCCTATTAATTAATCCAGATTAATTTTACAAGTAATATTATACCACACTTTTGCAGATTGTGCTAATGCGTTTCGGCCCAATTACTACCAATACGATACTCACCATCTAGTGGGCAGTTAAGGTTGAAGGTTTCGCCAGCCTGAATGATAGCCTTTACCGCAGACTTACCTACGTACTCAGCGTCTTCAGGATGACACTCTATTTGCCACTCATCGTGGACTTGTGCTACTAGCTTGAAGTCTACATGCTCAAGTAATTCATACAGGTGTATCACTGCCTGTTTCATTACGATAGCACCGGCTCCTTGCAGTAATGTATTCAACGCAGCATGAGCAGAACGAACACGTAGTCGTCTGCCATCTAGGCCGTCAAGAAACCCAGAGTCTGCTTGCGTTGTTACGTTCTCCCTCAGTCTTGCAAGAGAAGGGACGTTTCTTAAGAATGTTTCTTTTAGTCTGGCACCAAGCTGTGCACTACCACCTACAACAGATCCTATCTTTGCATTTCCAGCGCCGTACAGGAATGCATAGATGAATGTCTTAGCTTGCGCCCTAGTCTTTAGTCCAGCCGCTTGTTGATTAGCTGTGTGTATATCTCCTTCTAAGATTTCTTTCGTGTAGCCCTCGCTATCCATGTAGTGAGCCAGCATCCTAAGTTCCAAACCAGATGCGTCAGCCCCAACGAGAACACGGTCAGGAGGAACAATAAAAAGCTTGCGGCAATCGACGCCATACTCTGCATAAACAGCAGGAACTTGCGCCAGATTGGGACTAGAGTGCGCCATGCGTCCTGTAACAGCCCCGATGTGTTTGACTCTTCCATATATCCTTCCTTTGTTTTCTGCCTTGATCCACGACAGTACTTGAGAATGTCTCTTCTGCAACAGCAGATACTCCAGTACCGTCTTTGCTTCAGGTACGTGTAGGTTCTTCTTGAGAGTAGACTCATCCACCTTTGGTTTACCCGATGGTGTCTTCTCTTTCCACACCGCACCCTTCTTCTCTAGCCTCTCAGCTATCTGTTGCCTAGACCCTACGTTGAAGTGAGTGTACCTCACAGGCAATGGCTTACCTGATGTCTTGTGATACCTCTGCTCTTCAGCTATGGGTGGGAATACATTCTGCAATGCAGCCTCGATACCCAACATCTTAGTCTCTAGCTGTCGTTCTAGTTGCTTTGCATCAGAAGCATTGAACCCAAAGCCATTGTCTTCTTGATCTTTGCATATATGTGCGACAGCATGTTCAAGGTAAACACTGGTGTCAGAAAAGTCGAACATCTGTAGTTGTAAACACAGCATCTCATACAGCTTCTCAGTCACTGACACGTCACGCATACAGTACTTTATCATCTCCTCAGACAACTGAGACCAGTCATCGTGATCGCCCTTGGGTAGACGTAGTTTCTCTCCCCACGTAGCGAGACTGTGGCCTCCCTGTACATCAGGATGGAACAGCCTAGACATAACCAACGTATCAACAACACGCTCAGGATGTATCTCAATGTCCCATAGCTTTTTCAGTACAGGTCCGTCGAAGCCTATGTAGTTGTGACCACATACGTGACCACCCCTAGCTAGTTCCTCGAACAGTGACTGCCTACAGGTATGGAGACAGTGATCCTCGTTTGGCCTCTTGGTTACAACACAGTGTATTACCGATGGCTGGAGACCATCCGTTTCTATATCCAAGAACACTATATTCGTAGTAGGCAATGTCCAAGTCTTCTCTCTCTGTAAGTTCTCTACCATTGGTCTTCATCTCCATATTCTGTTCCTGAGTAACTATCCAATTCCCCATCTTCGACATCATACGACTCCTCTATGTCTGATAAATGTGCGTAGTCTAAGTTACCTTCGATGGTAACGTCGTCTTCAATTAAGAATTTACTACAAGTACCGCATAAGTCAACAAACTCTTTTGAGTCAGTGAACCTGCGCGTCATCTCGAACTCGTTAAGTAACTTGTTGCATGCAATACATCTCACTCCATCATCTCCGTCAGTCTGCCAGTGTCTTTATTATACAGTAACGAACACGCTGGTCCAGTCATACCGCTGAACCTGTTCTTCAGTACCCTGATGCTGGTTGTGTTACGTACCATCTTATCTTCTGCTTGTGCATTACGCTCTAGTCCAAGAACAATATCAGATAGCTGAGCAATTGAAGCACTGCCACGAAGCTGACCCAGACTAGTAACTGCTCCATCCTCATGCCCTTTTCCTTCTGGTCTGCGTAGGTGACTAACAACAAACATACATATCTCCATCTCCTGACAGAACATACGTAGCTTAGTCATGATCTCATCAAGTGCCTTACGTTCATCGCCATTGGCTTGATCTGATACCAGAATAGATATGTGGTCGAGGATGATGTACCTAACACCTAGTACCTTGACTTGATAGCGGAACCTAGCCAGTACATTCTCGATTTGATTAGAGCCAAACGAATCCCATAACACAACACGATCATCCAGATCCAACGCATTGAATACGTACTCTACCTCATCTGGGGAGTAATCACATCCGGGTAGGTGTATTGGTTTGTTGATCTGTAGACCCACTAGTCCACGGGCAGTACGGTTGGGTGTCTCCTCAAGAAAAGCTAGACCTATCCTCTCATTAGTTTGTGATGCGATAGAGAACACTAACTCACGCATGAAGGTTGACTTACCTAAGCCAGACCCAGAACAGATTGTCACTAGCTCAGTAGGTCTAACACCGAACGTCATGTCATCCAGTCCCTTGTATGGGTAGCGTACCTCTGCCTCAATCAGTGGCTTCTTCAATGCCTCACGCAGTGACCCTATCATCACCATACCGTCAGGGGTATACACCTTTGCAGCCCACCATCGCTTGATGAAGTCATCCTTGTCGGCGTTCATCAGGTAGTCCGATGCATCCTTATGCTCACCGTGTTGGTAGATCTTCGCCTTACCACCAAACAGATCAGCACACTCATGCGCCGCTTTCTTACCATGCTCGTCGTTGTCGTAGCAGAAGATGATGTTGTCGAACCTATCGAGGAACTCGTATGCCCTGCGACAGTCCGCCGCCGCACCCTGTGCACCATTACGAATAGAGACTACTGGGTACTTGTCGCCAAACATCTGATACGCAGACAGGGCATCCATCTCACCTTCCACTACGGTTATGTACTGACCACCGGACGGGAACAGGTACTGACCAAACAGCCCAGCCTTCTTCCAGTCCCCTTCGATCTTAAACTTCTTATCAGGTGTACGTTTTTTAACCGCAGTTAATTCACCGTCAGGAGTGTGGTATCCGAAGTGTACGTCCTCACCACATAGTGTAGTGGAGTACTTCTCCATTGTACGTGCATCGAGACCCCTGTCCTGTAAGCTCCTGTGCGTCCCTCTAAGCTCCATTACAGGAACCCTCTGCTCAGGTACACGATAGTCGTTAATGTCTCTCACAGAGCCTCCTGTGCCGTCTGGTGACGGGGTAAACGTGGCACATGCGAAACAATAGCTTGAGCCATCCTCATTGTAGGACAACGCATCACTAGACCCACAATCATTACACTTCTGGTGCAACTCAGTGAAAGCCATCAGTGCACCTCCGTACTAGTACCGAAACGAGAAAGGTAACGAGCCTCTAACTCATTGTCGTTCAACGAATCAAACTCCATTGCAAAAAGATTAAAAAGAGTGTTCATCGCCTCCATGTAATTAACACTGTACATGTGGTCATCAGTTAACTCTTCAACCATACGTTGCCTGTCTTCTGTTTTCATATCACCTCCCATAAGTAATATGTATTATTAATACTTAGTACTAATGCATAGTACTTACTGTATAGACTATATAGAAGATTGTACCACACCACGATTCTTTTTGGCGGTACTCTTCTTGTGACTTTTGACACTTGATTTGCAGCGCGTCTTATGATTTCTGACGTACCGGCGTGTATTTCTCCCCATAATAATCCTCCCTATCATCGTTGATATGCTCTAAGAAAGTACGCAATTTACCAGAACGCTTGAGTTTCTGCAACGCACTGTACTCTATTGCACGTACCGTTGTCCTACTAACACCTAGCTCATCAGCGATTTCCTGATGTGTCATGTGATAGTCAAGGTAGTTACCTCGCTTCTTCACTATCCCTCTCCTCCTTGTACTTACCGATGTCGTCCTCGTAGTACTCATCTGCATAGTCCCACTTACATCGGTCACTGTCTTGATCCCAGTACTCTTGGTACTCATCGTGCCACACTTCCCAAGTCTCACGTCCCATAGAAACCTCCCCCAATACCCAGACACATCACTTTACATGCTCGACAATAACGTCTGTCGTCTCACGCTTATAACATAATAAACAATCCATACACTTCTGTCCAGTACAGTTAGCCTCACCGTCATACGACTCCGACACGTTGTTGAATACACGGTCGAACCCACGCGGTGGAGATTCCATCACGTTATCTATCTTCGGATTACTATAAACAAGAAGCATATTACTAGGTACTAGGTGCAGATTAGGACGCACTAGATTCACACGCTTAGTCCACAACGCAAAGGTAGAGTGCTTGTTGTCCTCCGCTATCGCACATAAATTACGGAAGTGTTGCTCATTTATAAGCTCACCGTGCCCATGAAACCGCACAAATGCACCGGAGGTACGCGGCAACACGAACTCAGCATCACTCGCAAGGATGTCACTATTCCTCTGGAAGGATGGTTGGCAGTTCTTCCTATAACTAGAAAGCATACTAACACTGTAACACTTGGTACAAATCTTGCTTGCATCAGTCTTGTTAGACTCCTGCACACAGAATGGATTCGTAACTGTGTTGGTGTTGATTGCTTGTATACCCTCTAGCTTGCCTGACATCTTACTGATACTAGGCATCGGGTGCATAGACCACCTCCTCTTTGACTACACGGCATTCTTCGCCGTCTGCTATATGCCGATCACAGAAGTACTTTGCATTACTAAGAGTAGAATTCCAAGACGACCCATCATCGTCTCTCTCCTCCCACTCCCACGTCTTGCGGTTAAACTTCTGCACAATAAACCAAGTATCCATAGCCATACATTACACCTCCACATCAAAGACCGTAGTGGTCTCTTCATCTTCACGACGCTCAAGAGTCAAGACATCCTCATCCCAGTCGATAGTACAATCCAACTCACTCACAGCGTAGTCGATTGCAGCTTGCTCTGTATCCGTCTCGTCTGAACCCTTGACATACACACGTCTTTTAACAAGTACTGCTACGTCGTATGCATAGACGTGTTCTTTGAGTTTGTCGTGCATACTGTCTAGATGCACCACCACCTCATTTAACATCACTTCTAGCTCCTCGAATTCAGTACTGTGCGGGTGGTTAATCACGTCGTACTCAATCATAGATCGAAGCTTATTGATGGTGCGTCGGAACTCTACAAGGTCGTCCCTATCTGTTAATAAATCATTCATTCTGTACACCACTCCACTCGTTTAATAATATTATCACCATACTCATTTGCAGTATAGTCGTTGATTACTTCCATCGGTTCACTGTTACTAGTGACGTTGCCGTACACAAACTGGAACCATGCAACGTAGTCCTCACGCTCATCGCTCCACACACCCACGTCATCGAAGTCACACTCACCCATGTTGTCAAGAACTGTGAAGTGTTCACGAGACTTCTCAACGTCAGCGTACTCACCTTCACCACACACAGTAATGCTCTTGTCTGGGTCTTTTAACACGGCGTCAATAAAATACTGCGCCACTCTGTTCTCTGTAAAATGCATAACTACTACTCCTCATCCCATTGATTACAACACTTTTCACACATATACAGACTACATCTGCCTGTAATACCAAAGTTCAAACGGCCAGCTATAAGTATCTCCCTCGTTGCTGTATCTTCATCAGGAAATACCTCTTGCACAACGCTCGACCTGTTACTAGTGTAGCTATCCCACGCACTCCCGTCAACTATGCACGAATGCACCTCACCACAGGACATACACCTAGCAGACACCTGCTTATTGTTGAATAGATCTACTACTTCTCCCATAGTACTTCTCCATTAGCTCTTCCACGTTATCTTCCCAACACGACACACAGATACAGTCACCGTTGTCCTCTTGGTACACATCTTTCTCAGTGCGAAACCACTCATCGCACACAACACACTCAAAGATCATAGACATCAGAACATCTCCTCTCCTACTTCTAGCATCATCTCAATCTCATCGGGACTACTCCACTCATCAGGGTACGGTGACATATCCTGCGCCACACGTATTAACTCCATCATCTCAGGTGGATAGATAGGACTGAGACTACACGTCATCAGTGGCGGCTCGAAACCGAACGCACCACACCCATGCTTTAAGAACAGCTTGACCGCATCCTTGTAAGACACGTCTTCCATATCATGCAACTCGTCATGATCCCACGGTTCGCCGCAATGCCTGCAATGAATATCCATTGTCACTCCTCCTATGTATTAACACGACCATCAGGTTCAATGCATAACCACATACCACACCACTTAACTACAACGGCAGGGTCACACACCATCGGTTCAACACCACGCCTGAACGAACGGTACGACATACCTTGATTGTCCAGACTCCACTTACGCAACAAAGCCTGTTGCTGATTCTTAGTCAATGCGATCATGCATCACCTCTCGTTTATGTAATGAAGGTTATCTTCAGGACCATCGGAGTAGCGCTCACTCCACCCATTCTCCGCATCAATAACATCCAGAAGATCCATACGCAGATCAGCAAGCGTACCGAATATATCAGGGTATCTATCGAATGCTCGCGGGTTTACAGTCAACACTGACGACATTGCATCAACAGCAACACGAACAGCATCTAGCTTTTTCTGTGCGTTTTCCATCAGTCAAACCTCCCTACACGTTGATTGCCTACGCTGTCCTTGATGCCGAATATAGAATAAGAATAAGCCCACATCGTCCACCCGTTGAAGTCAACACGGGCATACGGCTCAAGCTGTGCACCTTCCGGCGCGTGATACACACCATCGTCGTCGATGTCACCTTGCCAGTGGTCAGCGAAACCACCCATCCCATACGTCTCGTTCATTTCATCGGCGACGGTAGCGATACCACCACCTTGAAACCTAGCCGCTACAACGCCACGACCGAAGAACTCAGGGACAATCCCAAGCCACTCACGATCTGCTTGCTTATCAAAGTATTGAATCATCATAATTAAAACCCTCTGAAAATTAATCTGGATTAATTAATGCCGGTAATATAAATAGAACGAATAACCAGCACACCCATTATCTCATTTAGTTATATTGGTGTCAAGCGACCTGTCCACCCCTACTGTCAAGCGTAAATGACAGGCATAAAAAAACCGCCCGAAGGCGGCTGAAGTTTGGACGTTGGTGCGGGTTTAACTGGCGTCGCGGTGCAGGTCTATCGATACCTGCGCTAGGTATTGAGCTATTTCCATTTTCGTGTGTCCGTTATCGAATGCCTTTTGCAAGAATTCAGAGAACAGATGACCGATGGGGTTAGCATCGTTTTCCGTTGGCTCGCTCGACTCAGACTCAGCCGCTACTTCTGCGTCGGTGGCTACTTCTCCATCCTTCGGGATACCTAGCGCCTCATAAGATGTTTTGACAGATGTCGCATATGAAACGGCGTTTCCTAAAACAGCGATACCATCTTCGACCGTCTTGATTCCGTGGTGCTCAGATAACTTCTTATCGAGATTCGCCGCCACCTTGATAAGGCGCATTACTTGCGAGGCTTGCACCTTTGCGGATGATTCCTCGTTACCGGCTTCAACGTATTGGTTAACGATGCTAGCGCGCAGTGGTTTTAAGTCCGCCTTAGTGATTCCCGATTTCGCCGCCTTAATAACTTCGTTGGCTACTTTCTCTAGCGTTGATAGATTGGCTTTCGCGATTGTGTCATCGCCTTTAATCATAGCTTTCGCGATTCGTGTTCCTAGAGTTTCGATATTTGACATAGTTATGATCTCCTCAGATCTATAAGTTTCGTGAATGCCGGTAGGCGTTACCTTCCCGACCCCTTGATAGTCTCAAAATATAGGGCCGCTGTCAAATATGCAGAATTAATCCAGATTAATTTCCGATATGTCGCTGAGAGCTCCTGTATTGCCCGTCACTGAACGAAGTCTTAAAGCCTTGTCATAACACCTAAAAAGTTTTTTTGTCGTTTTGCATTTGTTGGCACGATCTTTGCTAGTGGCTTGAATATAAAGATATCCTCATATCCTGATATGGACCTTCCCTGTCTCTCACACTCCCATATTATTGTATGCTTATATAAACATATAAAGATATTGTTATATTCATTTGAATGATGTAGGACGGGGGGGTCATAAATGAGCTGCATAATACCGCGTGTCCTACCTAGATACAAAAAAGAGCTAAATTAGAAGACGTTATTACTATTACTTTGCGTTATATATCAATGATTTATAACAATCCTGGGACATAAGACTAATCTGCACTGTAAAATCACAGAATCTGTGCTGTAAATACAATGTTTTTACCCTACAGGGGTTGACAAATGAGTAAAAGTATGCTATAATATATGTATATATAGAACTATAGCGAAAAGTACGATGCATTAAGACTAAGTACTAATGCATATTACCCACAAGTATAGATAACAACCAGAAAGCAAACTAGGTAGAGCCTATACAATATGGAAAACAAGAAGAATCCTGTTGGTAGACCTAAAAGAAGTTCTGTTTCTAGTAAGGCAAAAGGAAATAGGAAGTCTGTTGGACGCCCAAAGGGTGATGCAGCAATCATCAATGAGTATAAGGCAAGGATGTTAAACTCGCCTCGCTCCCGCGCCGTGATGGATGCTATATTTGATGCAGCATTAGACCCAGAACATAAGAATCAGTCAGCAGCGTGGAAGCTTGTCATGGATAGAATCCTTCCTGTTGCTGCATTTGAGAAGGATATTGTTAAAGATGGTGGTCGTAACGCCATTCAGATTAACATTAGTGGTGTTGGTGCAGTAGAAGTACCAGAACCTACAATCATAGAAGGCGAGGTTGTTGATGAGTCTTAATCATTTTAAACGCGAAGAGTTTGATTGTCAGGTTAGCGGTACTAATAACATGGAGATGGCGTTCTTAGAGAAGCTAGACGAGTTACGGGCGTACTGTGGATTTCCTTTCGTTATAACTAGTGGGTATCGACATCCAACGATGCATCCCATAGAAAAAAAGAAAGAAGTTCCGGGTACTCATGCCCAGGGGATCGCGGCAGACATAAAAATAACTAATGCCGTTGATCGCCTTAAGCTTGTAAAGGCTGCTTTGTCTTTAGGATTTACTGGTGTAGGCGTTGCAGATGACTTTATACACGTAGACACACGCGGAACAACACCCGTTATGTGGACGTACTAGTGGATTTAGACATTGAACTACTGCC
>Ga0206131_10006683_pt1 | contig 11748 bp, 15 predicted proteins | sample Helgoland_Spring_FD_148636 | JGI IMG/M metagenome (GOLD analysis project Ga0206131, IMG submission 148636) | Pelagic subsurface seawater microbial communities from Kabeltonne, Helgoland, North Sea - Helgoland_Spring_Bloom_20160517_1 | ecosystem: Environmental > Aquatic > Marine > Epipelagic ... | reverse complement strand
AACCTGGAGGGGAAATGCCTGAGCTTCGGCTTCCTAGGTATTTTTTATCTCCAGAAACAGTGACCAAGTTACCATCATAAGGTGAGGAGTTGCCTAACAAAGATGCACTTGTCCAGTCCCAATCAAGGGCAGCACCATCAGCTGCGAGAGCCTGACCTAACTCTATAAATGTTGGATCAAGTACAACACCAGTTGGTTGCTTAAATCTTAAAGATTTAAAGTCAGAATTAGAAATAGAACCGTCTTCAAAGTAGCACTCGATGACCTGACCGAACTGTATAGCATCCGTATATTTAAGTGAATAATCTGATCTTGCTGTAAATGAGGATTTATGCATAGATATGATGTCGTTTACCATATCCGAATCGCCAATGTGAAGCCTAGGGTCTACTATCATTTGACCAAAAGGTTGTAAAGGCCTCACTATTATGTTAACATAGTTTGCGGAAAAAATACCAGCAAGATCAAAACTAACCGATGAGGTCTGAGCTGATTTGCCTGACTGGCTGGTTCCATCATTAGCTTCGTCGCCAATGCCCGATAGACACACGGCCTTAAACGTCCCGTCTGTGGTATTGGACAAGGAACTGTTGTAAAACCCATCCATAATGTTTGTCATTGTAAAGTCAAACATTTCACTAGCACTGTTAGAGAACTGCCTGTACAAGTATGGATTAATATTCCATAAAGCCATTATTCATCCTCCGACTTCTGAATTTGATCAAATATTTGAGCAAAATCATTGTCCGATAATTCATCGCTTTTCTCGTTTTTTGATAAAAGACTGCAAAGCTTTACAAGCTGTTCATTTGAGCGCTGCAAGGTTTCTACATATTTGGCAAGGGTTTGACCTATATCTCTATGTCTAGACTGATCTTGAGATAAATATCTCATTGCATCATCAAGGAGCTCTCGAGTTGTTTCCCGATCGTCCCTGATGTTACCAATTGCTTCTTCTATTATTTTATCACTGCTCATGCCAATAATTAGTTCTCACTCAGATTTCCCCATTATCCCAATCTAATTTGAAGTCTTTATATCTCTTCTTCATCTTATTCAATTGGGTCACAATCTGTTTTGTGTTTAGGCCGGTAATCTCTCGTAGGTAGAGATATATCGCTTTCTTATTGAAGATTTCGATTTCGTCAACAGAGTCGAATAATACCATTACAGCATCGTACACCTTTCTCTCTTTCTCTTTTGAGAAATCCACTTGCCACGATGACATTTCCATCCTCAAGGCTTCTATTTTTTCTTTCCTAATTTTCTCATCTTGATATGATGGTGTCTGATCTATCATGTTTAGATTTGGATCCATCTCAACTACGTCAAGGGGAACCTCTCGTTCGAGGCGCTTCTTGTTCTTTTTGACTTTGTGGATAAACCAATTCTTTGTTACCACAGAAAAATACGAGAAAGCTTTTGATCCTTTTGCAGGATCAAATTTGCCCAAGATGGTGGTCAAATAAACCTTACATTCGTCTCTCAAGTCATCGATATCTGGTAGGGATGTAAATCTATAAGTAAAGACAATCTTGTCAACCATTTGTGAAAACACAGGTTGTATCATATCTCTGTATAATAATTCTTTTGTCTTTCTGCATTCAGTCGAACAATAGTTAACTATTGCGTTCTCGTGTTCCTGCGTAAAGTACATGTTTTTCTTCTTGGTCGATTTTTTTCTCGCCATCGTTTTCTTCCTGTGTTATTTCATATTCAATTGGTTCGGTTATTGAAATAACATCACCATATTGTTCTTCCAACAAAAACCGTACAGCATTAGTGTGATCCATGAGTGCTTGCAGCGTCTCATCTCCATAGAATGCATCTAGACTATAAACATCCTTCAAGTGCTTTCCATAGTTACCTATAATCTCGACAAGGTCTCCGACACTATCAGATATAATTGCCAAGTCACTTGATTGCCATCTTGCTAGACGAACAAGAACGATGTTTGCCCCAATCGATACCGCAAGGCATAATCCCAAAACTATACTAATCTCCATCGGGCAACTCCACTCTTGTCTTCTTATCTTCCTTTAGAAGGGCTCTATTCTCTTCTATGGCGCGTTTTACTTCATCACCTACCTTACCACCCTTTGAGATGGTTTGGCGAGCTACATGAGGCATTTGAGGCACTTTGCGGATGTTTCTTGATATGCAAAATCCACATGTAAAGTGCTCGTCATTCATACCATGAACAACATCAAATACCTCTTCGCAGTCTAGACACTTGTAAGTGTATCTAGGCATCCTTGTCGACCTTTACAGAGTCCTTGACTTCGAATGCTGGTGGGTTCATTACAACCAGTTGACCAGAGTCGTCAACCTGAATTTGAAAACCTTGCAGCACTGGTGTGATGTCACTTTGTTCCAACAGTGATTTTTGTAAAGCCATCATGATCGCTCCGACAGCTTGATTTGATAATTTGTGATCCATATTAATCTCCTATAATTTATAATACTATTATAGCACCCTTTTGGTGGGTTGTCAAGTATTTTTTAAATTTCTTTGCATTTTTTTAAGATCCGAAGAATACATCATTTTAACCAATTGATCGAAAGATGTCTCTGGTTGCCATCCTAGTCTTTCAAAAGCTTTTGAGGAACTACCAAGCAACAAAGGAACCTCGTGTGGCCTGAATAGCCTTTGGTCAATCTCAACATGATCTTTGATATTTAGTCCTGCTATTTGAAATGTTTTCTGAAGAAATTGTTGTACAGAATAGGTGACTCCTGTTGATATAACATAGTCATCCGGCGCATCTTGTTGGAGCATAAGCCACATAGCTTTCACGTAATCACCAGCAAATCCCCAGTCGCGTTTGGCTTCAAGGTTACCTAGATAAAGCTTGTCCTGTAAGCCAAGCTTGATTCTTGCAGCGGCTCTCGTAATCTTTCGGGTAACAAATGTTTCACCTCTGCGTGGTGATTCATGGTTAAATAAGATGCCGCTTGAAATGTGCATACCATAAGATTCTCGATAATTCCTACAGATGTTATGAGCAAACACCTTTGCACAAGCATATGGAGAAGCCGGCATCAATCTTGTGGTTTCATCTTGAGGAAACTCAGGGTTGTCTCCAAACATCTCCGACGATGATGCTTGATAGAACTTAGCTTCGGGACATATATTCCTCATGGCCTCCAACAATCTTAGAGTGCCCATCCCAACAAAATCAGCTGTTTCTTGCGGTGTGTCGAAAGACACGCGGACATGCGATTGTGCAGCCAAATTATAAATTTCAGCTGGCTTATGTGTTATTAAGAGTCGATGAAGACTTCCGGCGTCATTCATGTTTCCATACTCTAACACGAAGTTTGGATTCTCGAACAAATGATCAATTCTAGATGTGGAGATTATCGATGTTCTCCTTTTTATACCTACAACTTTATAACCCTTTTCTAACAGTAGTTCTGCTAGATAAGATCCATCTTGACCCGTTATTCCTGTTATTAATGCAACTTTCATTATAAACCTCTTATATTTGGATAATTATTTTTGAACCAAGAGATAGTATCTTTTAACCCATGTTCTAACTCAGTATAGCAGAAATTTGGGGATATGTCAAGAAATTTTTGATTTGAACTTGGTTTCTTTAGTTGACCTTCGGGTTTTGAGGTATCCCAAATTACTTTGCCTGTGAATCCGATTTTTTTAGAAATTACCTCAGCAACTTTTTTGATCGTAATTTCTCTTGTTGAGCCGATATTTATCGGCTCCTCTCCTTCATAATTCTCCAATAAAAATATTAAAGCACTAGCTATGTCTTTCGATAGCGTAAATTCCCTTAAAGGTTGGCCAGAACCCCATAGTACAACATCCGTACCTCTTTGTTTTGCTTCGTGAAACTTTCTAATCATCGATGGAATTACATGACCATTGTCTAAATCAAAATTATCTCTTGGTCCATAGATATTATTCGGTATCGCAGTTATGTAATTCAGACCGTACTGGTTTCTTATGGCTCTAGAGTGCACCTCTAGCATCCTCTTTGCATATGCATAACCAAAATTACTACGATGCGGCTCCCCATTGTGAACCTGATCTTCGGTTAAAGGGTAGACTGGTCTATCTGGATATATGCAAGTCGATAACAGAGAGAGGACTTTTGGAACAGCAAATCTTCTAGAACAATTTAAAACATTTGAATTAATCATGATATTTTCATGAAAAAAATCTGCTGTAAAATCAGAATTGCTCTTAACACCACCTACCTTAGCGGCAAGGTGTATTATTGAATCGGGATTGATTTTTTTTATCATAGATTCAACTTCAACAATATTAGTCAAATTATAATCTTTAGATCCACACAAAACAAGGTCATGGCTACATTCAATATCATTAAAAGATGAACCTACCATGCCTGTTCCGCCTGTTATTAAAATTTTCATTTCTAATTTAATCTCCTTTAGCAAATTGCTTTTTATATTCTTTAAAGGCACTGAACAAATCAGATTCTAATGCCTCGGGTAAAGATCTATGGTAATTTTTTCCGTTTGATAAAAACTTTAAAGAATTTATATCGAAATTGTTCTCAATCTCCTTGAGAGACTCTATCAACATACACTGTTCTTTATTCAATATTCTCATATACAGATCCAATAATGTATCGTCTTTGTATATCTCTATCGTTTGAATATCTAATAATCTCCCCCTATCTATATTCGAGTCTACCAAGTGAGATGTTACACCTTGTTTTAGCTTTTTTATAATAGCCCACTTAATAGTATCGAGTCCGCGGTTTTCAGGTAGAATACCGGGATGTAAATTTATAACTCCAACATTAAAAGAATCAATTATATTTTTTTTCAATATTCTAGATCCCAATATTATTCCTAAATCAATTTCGTTTTCTCTTATTAAATCTTCAGTATCATTAGAGTTGTGTTGAACGACATGATATTTCAAGTTATATCTAGAGCATATGTCTCTCGGGTGATGTATAAATAAATCTTTGGGGGATATTCTAATTTTTGATTTGTAAAAATTCAAATCGACTTTGTTCGCCGCCAATACTAAATCTGGTCTATACTCATGATATAATAGATTCTGTAGTCCGAGATGACTCTTGTAGTGTTCAAAGTTGTAGCAAAAAACAGCTATTTTCATTTTAAAACCTGTCCTGTTGGTAACTATTATTCAATAAAATCATTAATTCTATCATGATCATTAAGAATCCTAATCACTCTCTTGTTTAATTCAAAAATTCCTTTTTCAGAAGTGGACATAAATAATTCATTTTTTCGATCACCTCTTCTTCTTTTGATAGTCTTTATTTGTCTATCCGGATATAGTTTTTTAGCGATGTCTCCCATGTTTCTTAAGCCCGGACTACTCACTATGAATCTCCCTCTGTGTATCATAGAATACAATATAAGACAACAAGATTCTTCAACCGATATAAAGTGACGATTACACTCATCAACCACCTCTATAGGTTCAGTACTAGATGTTTCATTCCATATTTCAAAAACATTGCCTTGAGATTGTGCAACATTAAAAAATCTAGCTACCGATCCTCCATTGTCAACAACCATTCTCTCCGCTATTAGCTTAGTTGATCCATAAACAATTTCAGGATTACAAGATTTACATGTAGATGTCAAAATAACCTTAGTTCCGTGTGGACATGCTGAGATTAGATTTCTAACACCATCAATATTTACATCTACAGTTCTTCCTGATTGATGCTCTGATCTAGTAGCATATTTTAAACCTGCAATGTTGACAATGAAGTCTGGATTGTATTTGCTGATTACTGATGTACATTCTCTAAAGTTAGTAATATCTAAATATTCCATATTCCCCTCAATATCGGTTGCTAAAAAATCAACACCCATCTCAGTTAATACCTTTTGGAAGTGCGTACCAATACTTCCATTAGCTCCTGTTATTAATATTTTTTTGTTCTTGAAAAAATGATTATTTTTAATATCTAAAAGTTCTGCGAATTCTTTTCTGCCAAGAATTAATTTCAAGTCATCTTTATTAATGTGCATTTTTATTTCTCCCAATAATTTTCTTTTATCTTGTTTGCAACAGACTCAGCAATGGGGCAATCACCTGTTATGCCCAATTTAATATATGCTGGTTGTTGGTATACTACTTTTGGATAATGACCTTGTTCAGGACCTCTAAGTCCCAATTCAGATCTTATTCCTTCCATATGCAATTTCATTTGCTCATAAGCCATTAAGCACAAAGGTTCAGCTAATCTAAAATTAAAACCAATTATTTCATGATTATATCTTCCATCTTGACCTTGATCGCAAATTGATCTTATAATTTTTGAATCGCATTTGCTACCCTTAGGAATGCAAATCATACCTCCTTCAAAGGTAGATATATTCTTTGTTTTATAAAAACTAAATGTACCAACATCGCTCATCATGCCGGCATATTTTCCGTCTGGTGTAGTGGCCGAGAATGATTGTGAAGTATCCTCTATGACATAAAGATTGTGTTTATTTGCAATTTCCAAAATCTTATCCATATTGCAAATTTTTCCATTGAGGTGGACCGGCACAATTGCTTTTGTATTTTCATTTATTAAAGATTCAATTTTATCAGCATCCATCAACAATGTGTCTGGATCAATGTCAACAAATACAGGTTTAGCTCCAGATATCACTATAGCGTTTGATGTAGCTATAAATGTAAATGGTGTTGTTATAACTTCATCAGTAGACTTTAGATTAAGAGACCACAAACTAGCGATCAGAGCAGATGTTCCATTATTTACAGATATACAATCTTCTAAATCAAACTTATCCTTAACATACTGTTCAAATATTTCTCTTATTATTTTTGGCATAATTCTCCCTTAAATTCCATGCGCTATAGATATAATTTTGTTTACTTCCTGCTCGTAATCTCTCAGTGGTCTTGGAGCATGCATCTCGCTATACCAACCGCTAGATAACTTACCAACATCATACTTTAGACCCCAAATTCTATCGATTCTTCTTGGTGCCCATAGAGGATGAAAAAAGTTTTTTATAAACTCAATACCGTCTGGTTTGCTAGATATTACCTTGCTAGAGTAAGACTCATCAAGGCCCCAATATCCAGCATCATATAGATTATTAAATTGATTTCTAGTTTGATACACTTTGCGTATCTCCCAAAGCCAATCTTCATCAATATCATATTTTTCCTTAAAGTGACTACCGAGAGCAACATGATGAGAAGAAGGGTATAGTTCAGGGTCAGAATAGGCATCAGCAAATCCAACAATGTATTTTTCTCTACTTATGTTCTCAATTTTATTAATAAAACTCCAAGATAGAGGTATTTGATCTATGCCCGATGTCATACAAACTTCATCAGGAAACAATGTTGGTCCATAAAACAAAGCCCAAGTAATATACCATTTTCTACGAAAATTATTACACAAATCAATAGGAGATGCAGGCAAAACAATTATTTCTCCAAATTCTCTAGAAATATTATTTTTATCTATATCTTCTTCGTCACCAACATATATTAATGTTGGATTTACATTATAAACATTTTTCCAAACTTTAGAATTGATATTCCAAAATCCCGCGTAATTTGGGTTATTATCTAAACAAAAAATAACTCTATCTATCTTCATGTAATCTTCTCCATTTTTACAATTACTTCATCTGCTTCAGGTAAGCAAATTGAATCATCAGCATTAAAAGGTTTTCCCACATAATCCAACCCTTCTCTTTTTGTGGGAAAAGGTTGTTTTAAAAAAAATTCATCATGCGCAATAAAATCTTCAACATATAGAGGCCAGATAGAATTTTTTAAAAATATTTGATCATAATGATATTGTTCAACATTATTATATTCCTCAAGCAAAGTCTTCATTTGTTTTTTAAAGCCTTTGGATTTAAGTCCCCACATTCCAGCAAGAATAGGAAACCCCCCATGATAAGGGTGATCTTTCATTATGTGAAGTGACTTGTTTGATTGTAACCATTTAGTAACCGCTTCTTGTTCTCTAGAGTTTAGCCTAGAGTCTGTGTCTCTAAAAATTATAATTTTTACTTCGGGGTCATCGATTGCCAGAAATCTTTGGGTCGTAAATTTCCAAGATCCAACCTCGTCAACCATAATAACCTCAACATTGTCCATGTCTTCAAGTTGGAATATAATTGGGTTTGGTACGTCATTAGCGCAATAGAATCGACAGATCCAGCCGGGATATATTTCCTTAGCTAGTTTTGCATTCTTGATCGCACCAACGGTGTATTTTGGATCACTACCCCAAAGACTAAATGATATTATCTTCACTTAGTCTCCGACATTTTCTTGACATAAGTTTGAAAGATTTCTTTTTCTTCTTCTCTTTTCCAACTTTCATTTGCCTTGGACGTTGACATACCTTGGGGATTGAAGTAATAAACACCCATTGCATCTCTGGTCTTCTTAAATTTGGAGCCGCCAAATGAACATCGCAGCCAGAACTCCCAATCAGAAGCAGAGCGATAATCTTCCCTGAAGAAACCAAATGTATCATGAAGACTCTTTCGCCACATTGGATTGTTGTGAGGCAAGTTTCCTCTAAGCATTGCTTCTTTCGAAAACTGCTCGAAGTTATACCTCGAAGCATCTTCTTTGACATCCTCCCATCTAACATTTGCTTCATTAACAAGAAAGCTGTCTGTATATACAAGGTCGACATCTTCATTCGCCACTATCAATTTTGCTTGCTTCTCCAAACACTCAATAGACCTACGATCATCACAATTGACGTTAGTGATGAACTCACCTGTCGATAGTTCGATTGCCTTATTCCAAACAGCATAGATTCCCGGATCTTCAGAAAGTCTTTGATATACAATGTTGTTTGGATACTTCTCAATATATTTGGCAATTACCTCTTCTTCATAGTCTTGACCTTCAGGGTTAGCATTGAGAATGACCCATTCACATTTCTCCTCAAAAATACTCTGTCTTGTAACATCTTCCAACAATTGGTCGATGTGCTCTTTTGCATCAAATACGGAAGTAATCAAAGAGATTTTAGGTATATCACTTACTTCCACTCCGGGAGCTTCTTCTTCTTGTTTAAATATGGCTTCACAAAATCCTTCGTAAAGCTTCTCAGCTCTAAACTTCGTATTCACAATACCTTGCAACTCAACTGCTTGCTCTTTATATTCGTCCCAACGCTCATGCACCATTTGTAAAGCCATCTTATACGATCCTTCTTCAGCATATGCCCAATTTGCATTCTCTTCGATCACACCCTTCCAAACCGATTGTGGTTGGACAGGATTTGTTACATAACTTACGGCGGCAAAATAATTCTTTCCTTCGTGACTCAAAAAGTCCATCTGTCCGGACCATGGAATCGTTACAACAGGCAGAGCACTTCGTGCAGCTTCAAACAACGGGAGACCAAATCCTTCTCCGTGAGCAATGTTTACCAAAGCTTTTACCTTATCATGCTCATAAAGGGCTCTCATTTGCCCTCCAGAGAGGTCTCCGTGAAGTAGAGATACAGAACACTTACGATCAGGATAGGAGGCTACAAGAGACTTTAACAGGCCTTGTGTTGCTTCCAAATCTATTCGACTCGAACCCTTCATGGAAGTCTTCACAATTAAGCCAACATCATGATCGTGAAACTGCTCCACAAACCACTTGATTGTGTTTTGGAAGTTTTTTCGAGGACCAAATTGAGATACAGCAAGAAAATTAAATTCATGACGTGGGTTAAACCCTGGTATATCTTGAGTGTCAGGCATTGGTGTTGTTTCATGCACAACTTCAATCGGTGTGTCCAGCTTATATTGTCTTCCGTCTTGTAACATCGCGACAGTACTTTCATATGTAGATTTAGCATGATCAGATACAACAAGAATCTTATCCATCTCATTACCTTTCTCTAACCACACAGGTGACACTCGGTCTGTTTCGATTCCAGCAGTGAATCCAATGTTGATTGGACACATCTTCTTAAATTCGTTTGGAATTGTAATCTGTAGTGAGATGTCTGGTTGTAATGCTTTTTGTTGGAGTAATACTTGCGTTTCTCCAATTCTCGCATCAAGCCATTCTCTTTCTTCATCATCTTTCCAAACCCAACCAGATTTTCCCCATGGGATTGGCTGCACATAGATGTCAAACAGATCTTCTCTGGAGCGTAAAGCTCTCAATGCAAAACGGGCTTGTTCGCCATAGCCAGTCGCCGTCAATACAGGGGCTCTTACAAAAATTTTCTTTTTCATTTGTTCTCCAAAAATTTATTAACAAGCCATGAGGATGATTGCGGCTTATCTTGTCCACCGATACCCCAAAGCATTTGAATTCCTAATTCATCACACAGATCCATTTCGGGTGTGTTTTCTTTCTTGCGGTCTCCGCCGTTTGCAAACGCATCTGGTTTCATGCAAACAATTGCATCACATGCTGTATTATCAGCATCGTCAAAACCCATCACATAGTCGACAGATGCAAATTCTGTGATGATTTCCATTCGCTCTTTAAAGGACATAAATACATAACCCTTTTTTCTCATAAGCCACTCATCGGAGTTAAGCGCCACAATCACTTTGCCCCATTTGGAGGCTTCTTTGAACATTCTTATGTGTCCAATGTGTGGAGGATCGAAACCTCCTGATACCATAATTGTTTTTTTCATTTAATCTCCAATAATTACCAATTCTAATGTTGAGTATAAAAACTCTTTGCCTTGAATCAAAACTTTATATATATCAAAACCTTGCATATCTCTAGAGACAAGTTCGAGGACCAACGCTGTCTCATCTTCCGTTGTCATTACTAAGTTACCAGGTCTAATCCTGTTTATTTCTCTCAGCCACCTTAGATTGACATTATAAGTTATCTCTCCATCATAGAAGTCATCTACCATGTTAGCGTAACCTTGGCTAGCCCACATTTTCATTTGACCATTGTCTATTGTTGGTTTTAGATCATCCCTCGACATCATGCAACTTCCTTGAATGTGATTCCATCGTAACCCTTTCTTGTGTCCCAAGAACCTTCTTCATTGTGAACCTTGAGCATTAGATTTACCCATCTTTGATTAAAGTTCTCAAAATTATAATTGTTCTTCACATGCTCAGATCCTTTGAGTCCAAGCTCGTGACGATCTTCTTTAGACAAAGCATACATTTTATCTAGGGCTGAGAACACTTGCTCTTTCGAGATTCGATCTTCATAGATATATGGAACCTGTTGTGATCCAATGATCGACTTTGAGGTTGGATAGATTGGGAAACCGAAAGGTCCACCAACACCCATAATTTGTTCTTGCAATCCACCAGTCATGTTGACAATAATGGGAGTACCACAAGATAGTGACTCCAATGTTGCCAATCCGAAACCTTCAGCGTCAGCAATATTAATAGTGCAGTCTACTGAGGTGTAAAGTAGAGGCATTGTTTCTAAGCCTAACTTCTTTGTAGAAAATACAATTTCTCTATTTACCAAACCAAGCTCTGTTGCGATATGATTAAGGTTTTGACCATGCACATCATAAGGATTGGTATGCATAATCATTTGTGCCTTTCCGCTCAAGTTTCGCTTATCAATCCACTCAGACCACCACCAAAGAAGTGTACCAGACTGTTTGCGTCGTGCATTTCTGTTATTCCAAAATACAATAAACTTATCACTATCTACATCTGGGATTATTTTTGATCTGATTTCCATCTTTTCTTCTAGAGTCACTGGTCTAAACAATGATGAATCTACTGCATGTGGTAGATAGGATGCTGATACCTCTGGTGCTACACCAGTGA
>Ga0206131_10006682_pt1 | contig 11749 bp, 10 predicted proteins | sample Helgoland_Spring_FD_148636 | JGI IMG/M metagenome (GOLD analysis project Ga0206131, IMG submission 148636) | Pelagic subsurface seawater microbial communities from Kabeltonne, Helgoland, North Sea - Helgoland_Spring_Bloom_20160517_1 | ecosystem: Environmental > Aquatic > Marine > Epipelagic ... | reverse complement strand
GGCCAGTCTGAGGAATGTTGTTGTCCACGGTGTTTAGTATGTGAATGCTACGCCAATTAGCAAGAGTCCGTATGCAGCAAATAGGCCACCAAAGCGCTTAGGCCGGCTGTCTACTTTGTAGAGCCAGTCGAAGAAATCGCGCAGTTTATAGGGATTCGCACCGAGGATCAGCGACACGACAATGGCGACATAGACAAAGGTGACGAGAAATAGGCGTGCTTGCGGTAGCTGCATGTAGGCGGCGTCGAGCAGCACGCCCGCAGTCATGAGGATCAGCGCTGCCAAGCCGCGCACAGCGAGGAAGTCGGGCACGTAGTAGAATGAGCCGAGCGCAGTGACGAGGAAGATGATGAACAGGATATTTTTATATTGGCCGAAATCAGCAGGGCCGAGGTGGAGCACTTTGTAGAGAAACCACGCGGCCGCGGCGCCGAGTAAAATAAAAGCGGCTGCTTGCGAACGCGGAAAGGCCTGCGTGCTCTTGGCAGTTTTCATGCCGTGCCAAAAATAGTGGCCACCGAAGACGAGAAGAAAGAGTCCTGTGTAAAGTGTGGCTTGAAAGAGTGTCATGACAAAAGGGTGAATGATCGTTGCTAGGTAATGGGTAATGGCTGTGGCCACGGTTTAAAGCAAAAAACGAAGAAGGGGGTGGGTCAGTCCTTTAGCAACAGAGCTTCAGCCTCGGGAAACCGTTTCGCATAGCTAGCGATATAGGAGCATTGTGGCACCACCTGCAGTTGTTCCGCGCGCGCGGTGTCGAACGCAGCTTTCGCCAGGAGCCCAGCGATGTTTTGCCCGCGCAGTTCGATCGGCACGTAAGTGTGATGAATCGTCATCAAGCTGTCGGATCGAGTGTATTCCAACACCGCTTTGGCATTGCCGATAGTGATTTCGAAGCGTGCATGATCGATCGAATGGTGGACTGTGGGCATGGGCAAAATTAGGCCGGTGATAAAGAGATGGCGACGCAGTGATAATCAGGCCTCTTCTCTTAAGTTTCAAGTCTCCCTTCTCAGGTCTCAAGTCTCAAGTCTCAGGTCTCAAATCCCATGTCTCAAGCCTCAGGTCTCCCCCCTCAAGTCTCCCTTATCAGGTATCACTGAACGGGCCGCTTATACCAAAAGCCGCAGAGCCTGCGGGAGCGCACTGCAATCGGCACCAGCATCATAAAAAAGACCCAGCCGAGCATCTTTGGCCCGCTATACCAGTGGAATTTGCGAGCCGAAGTGCGTGCGGCGGGTTGAGTGATAATGTCAAAGCTTAAGCCATGCGCTCGGCCCCATTTGCGCAGTAGCCGAGATAGCCGCAGTTCTTCACTGGCGTAGAGTTTTTGATCAAACCCGCCGACGGCCTCAAAGGCATCGCGCTGGCAAAAGAGAAAGCTCCCCGCGGCGGTGCGAGTGAAGGTTGAAATCCGCCTCCATGCGGCGATTCCCCAGCGGCCAAGCAATCCGGCCTGCGCAATATTTTCAAATTCGATGATGGCGCCACCACCGCAGCTGCCAGTTGCGAGTTGACGCAGCGCTTCGGCTAAGAGTTTGGCGCAGATACGCGTGTCGGCATCGACAAAAATCAGCAGCTGCCCACGGCTGGCTTGCGCGCCAGTATTACGTGCGCGGGCGATTTGATTGATCGGTTCGAACACCACTAGGTCAGCGCCTGCAGCAGTCGCAATGGCAGCGGTGCTGTCGGTAGAGTTGTTATCGACCACGATACACTCGCCAGTGAGTCGCTGCGCGGCCATTGCCGTGCGAATCGCCTCAAGCGTCGCCGGTAGTTCAGCTGCCTCATTGAAGGCGGGAATGATGATCGAGTAGTCGGGCACGGAAGGCATGTGAGCAAGATGGGTGAAGCCTGTCGCAAATGCAACGTATCGGCAGAATTAACGTCTCCCTGCCGCGCGAGCTGATAGCGGCGCACTGGTGTCCTATTTTTCACCGGAAGGAATCAGCAGTCCCTTCTCGTTTTAGATTGGTGCGTGGCACAATCGTTATGAAACATTTCTTTTGTTCTTGTGGCCTCGATCGTGAGATCGGGGGACGCTGGATACGTGCCCTAAGAATGAGTGCGGAAAAAATCCCCCGCCTTATGGCGGAGGCCACGTTCAGCCATCTTACATTTTCACAAAAAAGCCCGCGAGTAATCGCGGGCTGCTGTTTAAATGAGTACTTAACGATCCGTCATTCGCCGGTAAATGGCGTAGCCATTTACACCAGCATCATTGCCGGTGCCTCAAGGATCTCCTTAAGTGCCTGCAGATACTGTGCGCCGACCGCGCCGTCGATGGTACGATGATCGCCGGAGAGACCTATCTTCATCACTTGCCCGACTACGATTTCGTCGTGCTCATTCACCACGGGCTTCTTGATCGTCGCACCAATGCTGAGAATTGCAGCATTGTTCGGGTTGATGATGCCGTAGAAGTCGGAGATGCCGAACATCCCGAGATTGGTCACGGTCAACGTCGAGCCGCTCATTTCGGTTGGAGTGAGTTTTTTGCCGCGTGCCTTCTTAATCAGAGCCTTCGCTTCTGCGCCGATTTCGCGCAGACCCTTGGTCTCTGCTGCACGGATGACTGGAGTGACGAGGCCGTCATCGATGGCAACACCGAATGCGAGGTGCACGTTGGCGTGTTGCTTGATGGTGTCACCTTCCCATGAGCGATTGATTGCAGGGACGCGACGCACGGCTTCGGCCGCTGCCTTGAGGGTGAGATCGTTGACGGAGAATTTAGCGCCACCTTGTTCGGGTGGAAGGCCTGCAAGCTTACCGTTGAGTTCTGCGCGGAGCTTGGCAAGTGGGGCGCCATCGACTTCGATCTGTAGGTAGAAATGTGGTGCCTGTGTTTTGGAAGCGACCAGTGCTTTACCGATGCTCTTACGCATATTGGAGACAGGTATTACAAGTTCTTCGAGCGTCGCAGCAGGTGCAGCGGCTGGAACACTGGCGACTGCTGCAGGAGTTACGGACACAGGGTTTGTGTTGAGCACATCTTTTTTAAGGATACGTCCGCCAGGGCCAGAGCCTTGAATCGCGGTGAGGTCGATGCCTTTTTCGGCGGCGATCTTTTTTGCTAATGGCGAGGCTTTGATCCGTGCGCCAGTGCTTGCTGCTGGAGTTGCAACAGGTGCCGGTGCTTCAACCACCGCAGGTGCGGGCGCAGCCGCAGCTGGTGCTTCGGCCGCGGGTGCAGGAACTGCAGGTGCTTCTTTGGCTGCGGGCGCCGAATGAGTGGCTGCGGGCGCTGCTTCACCGGCTTCGCCGATGGCAGCGATAGGATCCGCGACAGCGACTTCGTCGCCTTCGCCGCAATAGTGTTTAATCAAGATGCCATCTTCGAAGCATTCAACTTCCATGGTCGCCTTGTCGGTTTCGATTTCAGCGATCATGTCACCGTTGGCGACTGCGTCACCTTCGTTCTTAAGCCAGCGGACCAGCGTGCCCACCGTCATGGTGTCGCTGAGTTTGGGCATATCAATTAGAGTAGCCATAAGTTTGAGAATTTAAGATTAGAAATTAGGACGGAGCGCGAATCGCGCGAAGATGGTAAACTGTCTGCGGTTTGCCCTGAAGGGCGCTGAAGGAACAATTTTGAGTTAAGCAGGGATGAGCATGTTTTTACGCCATCAGTTTCATTGCCATGGCAATGATGCGCTCTTGGTTTGGGATCTGCCAATCCTCGAGCGGCTTGGCGTAAATAGTCGGTGCGTCGATCGAGGAGACGCGGTGAATGGGAGCATCCAAGTAGTCGAAAGCTTTGAGCTGAATCAAATGCGAGATCTGAGCATCCACACCACAATAGGGCTTGTTCTCTTCGACCAGTAAAGCCCGGCCAGTCTTCTTGACCGAGTTGAGGATCGTCTCTTCGTCGAGTGGACGGATTGAGCGCAGATCGACAACTTCGACACTGATATCGTGCGTCTCTTCCATAATCTTTGCAGCTTCTAGTGAGAGCATGGCACAACGACCATGGGAAATGATGGTCATATCAGTGCCTTCCTTGAGGATGTTGGCCACGCCAAGATCGACGATATACTCTTCTTCAGGCACTTCCCACTGTTCTCCGTAGAGTAGGGTGTTTTCCATGACAAAGACTGGGTCATTGTCGCGAATTGCGGCTTTCATGAGTCCCTTGGCATCGTACGCATTGGATGGGCAGACCACCTTCAAGCCTGGGTGGTTGGCCACCATGTATTCGATTGTGTGTGAATGGGTCGCGCCAACACTGGTGCCGCCATTGGCAGGCCCACGAACAACGATGGGCACATTCATTAAACCGCCCGACATGTAGCGGCAGAAGGAGGCATTATTGAAGAGTTGATCGATTGCAACGTAGCTGAACGACATGAACATCATCTCGATGACTGGGCGGATGCCGAGCATCGATGCGCCGATGGCCAGGCCAGAGAATGCGGCTTCGGAAATCGGCGTGTCGATCACGCGCTTGTCACCGTGTTTGGCCCAGAGACCTTCGGTGACCTTGTAGGCGCCGTTGTATTCGGCGACTTCTTCGCCCATGATGCAGACGTTTTCGTCGCGTTGGATCTCTTCGTCGAGTGCTTGCTTAATAGCTTCGCGGTAAGTGATGAGTGGCATGGTATTAAAAGGAGTTAGAAGTTAGAAGCGAGGAGTTAGAAGCCTGATGGCAGAGTTCCTAATTCCTAATTCTTAATGAATGTCTAGTCGTTGAAGAAGTAGCTGCCCTTGAGTTTGTTGTCGGCGTCGTTGTCGACTTCCCAATAAACATCGGTTTGGATTTCCTCACGCGGTGCGTAAGGGCTGTCTTCAGCGAATTTGGCTGACGCTTCGGCTTCGTCTTTTTTCTCTTGGTCGATCTTCTTGGCGAGCGCTTCGGTTAAAGTGCCGTCGGCGAGCAACTGAGATTTGATCAGATTAATCGGATCTTTGGTGCGCTTGTATTCCTCGATCTCTTCCTTGGTACGGTATTTCTCGTGGTTGGCGTCCGCCACGGAATGTCCACGATAGCGGTAGGTGCGGATCTCGAGCAGGAAAGGCTTGTGCTCTTCACGAGCGCGCTTCATCGCACGGTTTGCGACTTCGCGTACTTCAAAGGCGTCGTGGCCGTCGCAGACCTCCCAAGCAATGTCGAAGCCATCCGCACGGTGCGCGAGGTTTTCTTCTGCAGAGGAGCGTTTGAGGCTGGTGCCCATCGAGTACCCGTTGTTTTCAATGACAAAGACGACGGGAATATTCCAGAGGGAAACAAGGTTGAGGGTCTCCATGAAGGAGCCTTGATTAACGGCACCGTCACCGAGGAAAGCAATCGCACAGCCCTTGAGCCCTTTGTATTTAAGTGCGAACGCAAGGCCGGCTCCCAGTGGTGTCTGGCCAGCGACGATGCCGTGGCCACCCCAGTAATTTTTATCCGGCGCGAAAAAGTGCATCGAGCCACCTTTACCCTTCGAGCAACCAGTGTATTTTCCGTACATCTCAGCCATACACTCATTCATTGACATGCCGACTGCTAGCGCGTGACCGTGGTCGCGATAGGCGGTGATAATGTGGTCGTTCTCCTCCATTAACGAAACGACGCCAGCGGCGATCGCTTCTTGGCCAATGTAGAGGTGCAGAAATCCTCCAATCTTACCTTGGTTGTAGGCGCGTAGCGAGCGTTCCTCGAAGCGTCGAATCCCTACAATCATGCGGTAGAGCCGGAGCTTGTCTTCTTTGGAAAGCTTTTTGTTGATCGGTGCATCCAAGAAGCTTTGAGGCTTCTTGGTCAGCGGAGCAGATTTTTTCTTGGTAGTAGCCATAATAGCGAAGCAAACGAAATTTGCATAAATCACCTCGATGACAAGTAAATTGAGGGGTGCCGACCACAGGACGGTGTTATCAGGTCGATTAGTAGAATCGCTGATTTCAGTTTTTCGGTTTATTTCCCGAGCAACCGATCGCGTAATTGCACAGAGACTGGGTGCTCGCCGAGCCAGATTTGTAGGTAGTATTGCGCAAAGTCCTTACCAGGAATGGTGATTAACTGTTCGCCGTTGATGGCAAATGTGGTGCCGACGCCAGTAATATAGGTAAGCGATGAGACGTCCCCAGTTTCGACCGAGCGGTAAGCCGCGTGCAATTGCTGCGTGGCGGCGGCGATCTGCGGCAAGGCCTCGGCATTGAGGTTCTTGGTGAGCATGTGATCCGCCGACTTTAGAATCGTTGCCTTCGAGATGCTGCGCAAATAGCGGAACTCGAGGCGAAATGAGCAATTGCGCGCCAACACCTGCTCTGCGGTCGCGCCCGCTTCTGCGAACAGGGCGGCATCGTAAAGCTTGAAGAGCAGTTTGTAGCTGACGCGATGCTCTCCTATTTTCGGATAACTGACTCCTTCAATGAGTGCTGATTCGGCAGACACACCAGCTCGCACGGAACTGACTGGCAGTAGTGCAACGATCAACAGTATGCTAAAGCGGCACATTCTTATTTATATTTTCGGCTTGGGCACAATGGTCGAGATCCCGCCATCGATGGTGAATACTTGACCTGTTACAAAGCGGGCGCTGGCAGAGAGTAGCCACTCCGCGAGATTCGCAATATCATCTGGACGAGCGATGTCACCAAGTGGGTGCATCCGTTTTGATATCTCCAGCATCTTCGGGTTGCTGGTCATCGGCCCCGCGAGCGGCGTGTCGGTGAGGCTGGGGGCGATCGCATTGATCCGCAAGCCGCGCGGAGCGTAGGTCGCTGCCGCAGAGCGGACCATGGCTTCAATGCCACCTTTTGCGGCGGCGATCGCTTCGTGGTTGGCGATCCCGACTTGCGCGGCCGCCGTACTAAAAAACAGGCAACTGCCGCGGCTTTGTCGACTCATATGCTTGGTCGCTGCCCGGAGTGCGTAAAATGCGCTGCTAAGATTGGTGAGGACGGTGTGGTGCCAATCCTCAGTGGAGGTGAGGTGCGCGGGCTTGATAAAAATCGAACCGATCGCATGTGCGTAGGCATCAATTTGACCGTGGGTTGCGATGATTTGCTCGAAGCAACGACTGAGCGCTTCAGGGTCGGTGGCGTCGCAGCTATGGATTTCGATCTCTGGATGCCGCGCCTGTAGTGCCTCGAGCCCCGGCGTATTGCGGGCAAAGCCAACGACACGATCACCGGTACGGCAGAGTTGTTCAGCCAATGCCGATCCTATACCACCAGTGATGCCGCCGATGACTACGGTTTTTTGTTCGGATGTATTCATACCATACTATTCGTTATAGAACTGAATACATTACTATGAATCTTTTTCGGAGACCGGAGACCGGAGACCGGAGATCAGAGACCAGAGTAGCGACTGGCTTGATGCCAGGAGTCTGATCGTGGTCTTGAACCCGTGGTGTCTACGCTTGCGCAGGCCAATTCGTATGGCTTTCTGGACCTTCGGTCGCCGCAAGCGACGACAGTACCTGGCAACTTTCGCAATAGCACCTCCTCGTCAGCTTCTGCGCGTTTCTAGCTTGAAAGCCTCCAGCAGAGCCACACCTTTGGCTTCTTTCCCATTTTTTCTCACATGTCTGAAATCGCCAAAGCTTACGAACCCAAAGAAGTCGAACAACGCTGGTATACCAACTGGCTCGAAGCGGGATGCTTCAAGGCGGTCGCTGATTCGGCGAAGGAGCCGTATGCGATCATGATTCCGCCGCCCAATGTCACGGGGATGCTGCACATGGGCCACGTGCTGGATAACACCTTGCAAGATATCTTCGTGCGCCGGGCGCGCCTCGAAGGTAAAGCCGTGCTGTGGCAGCCAGGCACCGACCACGCGGGCATTGCCACTCAGACCAAGGTCGAGAAGCAGCTCCGCGATGCCACTGGGCAAAGCAAATATGATCTTGGTCGCGAGGGCTTCCTCGAAAAAGTCTGGGACTTCCGGGAGGAATCGGGCGGCGTTATTTTGAACCAATTACAAAAGCTTGGCGCGTCTTGCGACTGGGATCGCACCAGTTTTACTCTCGACGAGGACTATTCGAAGGCGGTGCTCACTGCGTTTGTGTCGTTTTATAAGCGTGGTTATATTTATCGTGGCAAGCGCATGGTTAATTGGTGCCCTTCGACGCACACTGCAATTTCCGACGAAGAGGTGAACATGAAGCCGCAGAGTGGTTTCTTTTATAAAATGCGCTACGAGCTGGTGCAGCCAGACGGCGAGCGCACCCACCTCGAAATTTCCACCACACGTCCCGAAACACTGATGGGTGATACTGCGGTGGCGGTGCATCCAGAGGACGAGCGTTACCAGCACTTGATCGGCAAGACCATTTGGCGGCCGTTCCCAAGGGCAGAGATACCGATCATCGGCGACGAATATGTCGACCGTGAGTTCGGCACTGGCTGTCTCAAGGTAACGCCAGCGCACGATAAGAACGACTTCGAGATCGGCCAGCGCCACGGCCTCGAAACGATCGAAGTGATCGACCACGAAGGTAAGCTCAATGCCCTCGCAGGCGCGGAATTCGACGGCGTCGATCGCTTTAAGGCTCGCAAGCAGGCAGTCGCCAAGCTCGAAGACATGGATCTTTTAATCAAGGCGGAACCCTACGAAAACACCGTCGGCTTCTCAGAGCGTGGCGATGTGCCGATCGAACCGCGTCTTTCGGAGCAATGGTTCCTCAAATATCCGAAGGTTGAAGAGGCCAAGCGTGCGGTTGAAAATGGCACGATCAAATTTCACCCCGACCGCTGGAAAAAGACCTATCTGCACTGGCTCAACGGCATTCAAGACTGGTGCATCAGCCGCCAACTCTGGTGGGGTCACCGTATCCCGGTGTGGTACAACAAGCACATCCCGCACACGGAACTCGATTTTGACAATCCCGCGCATGTACATGTCTCGGTCGAAGGGCCAGTCGATCCTGAAAACTGGGAGCAAGAGGACGACGTGCTCGACACCTGGGCCTCGTCGTATCTGTGGCCCATGGCGAATCTGGGTTGGCCGAAGCCAACGCCAGAGCAGCAGCAAGAGCTCGATTTCTGGTATCCCACCTCCGTGCTAGTGACCGGCTTCGATATTATTTTCTTCTGGGTCGCGCGTATGATCATGGCGGGTATCGAGCTGTATGGCGACGATGCCAAGGACCTGTCCGATGAAGAACTCGCGAAGCGTATTCCGTTTAAGAACGTGTTCATCCACGGCCTTATTCGCGATGAAAAGGGCCGCAAAATGTCGAAGTCCCTCGGCAACTCGCCTGATCCACTCGATTTGATTGAGAAATACGGTGCCGATGGTCTTCGCTTTGGTATTTGTAATATCGCCCCGTCTGGTTCGGATATTTTGTTCACCGAGGAGCGCATTCAGATCGGTCGCAATTTCTCCAACAAGCTGTGGAATGCTTCGCGCTTCCGTCAGATGTCAGGGCCGATGGCAGACAACTCCAGCGTAGAAGCGATTTTGAGCCGGATCGATACCAGCCGTTGCGATGATTACGATCATTGGATCCTTGCGCGCGTGGTTGAAGTGACTGCCGAGATAGAAAAGTGCTTTGCCAATTACGAGATCGCACCGCTGACACACCTGATTTACGCCTTCTTCTGGGGCGATTTCTGCGACTGGTATGTGGAAGCATCCAAGGGCAAACTGCGTGGCGACGAAGCCTTGCGGGATAACTGTCTCGCGATTCAGGATCTGGTAATCCGCCAAGTGCTGCAGCTCGCCAATCCGGTGATTCCGCACATTACTGAAGAGCTCTGGAAGGGCCTCGGCTACGATGCGTCGGTTGAATATATTCAGAACACCAAGCTCACCTCGGCCGCAGAGTTGCAAGCCGCGCTTTCTGCGGATAAGACTGCAGCCGCCCGTGTGGTTAGCTTACAAGAATTAATTTCGCAGGCACGTGCGCTCAAGTCGCAGTATAATTTGGCCAACAAGCGCGACGTCGCGGTGCTCTATGCGGCCGAAGGCGATGCCATTAAAGTGATCGCTGACAACGTCAGCTTGGTGCAAACTCTAGCTGGTATCGTACTCACCGCAGTCGACGGGGCTCAGCCAGATGGCCTGCCCGCAGCGGTGACTCCGCTTGGCACTTTGTACCTCGATTTGAGTAGCTCCATCGATGTTGAAGCCGAAAAGGCGCGGCTAACTAAGGAGCTGGATAAGCTGAACCAGCTGGTCGCGGCGGGCGAGGGCAAGTTGAAGAACTCGAAATTTGTCGACAGTGCCCCGGCGAAGATTGTCGAAGGCGCACGTAAGCAGCTGGCCGAAACCACCGAAAAGCGCGACGAAACCAAGCGAATCTTAGAAAGTTTGTAGCGCGGCAGATCGAACCTAGTGTTGGAGCAAAGAAAAAACCCCAGCGAACTGGGGTTTTTGAAAAAGTACGCTTAAATCGCGCGAGTCGGACTTCGATTCACTTTATTAGCCAGCAGGACTAATCACGGTGGTATCGTCATCTTCTGTGTCGTTTTCTTCGGGCGTGACGACTGGCTCAATGCCTGAGTCCTCCCCCTCCGCAACGCTGTTGGCAACGGTTTGCACGGTATTGTCCACAGTAGTTTCAGCTTGTTCCGAAGAGAGGCCTGCCTCGGTGGCACCTTCGGTGGCACCGGTGGCAATTTCCGCACCGAGGTCCTCATTCTCAGCAAGGGCAGCTTCGGTTGCTCCGGTAGTCGCAGCTTGAAGTGCCTCCAGTTGGTCGGCGAGTTCGTCCCCGGCGGAGTCGACTGCCCCTTCCGCTGCGCCGCTCGCGGCGGCTTGCGCAGCCGCGGCCTGCTGCGGATCTACTTCGACTTGGTCGTCACCGCCCTCGCCCTCGGGAACTGCGAATGCTTCGACTGCTCCTGTGGTCGCGCCGTTAGCTGCTGCTTGAATCGCGTCAGTTGAAGAAGTGGTGCTGCCTTCGGTGGCTGCGACTGCTCCTGTGACCGCACCGTTGGATGCTGCTTGAATAGCGTCAGTTGAAGAAGTGGTGCTGCCTTCGGTGGCTTCTACTGCTCCTGTGACTGCACCGTTGGATGCTGCTTTAATCGCGTCAGTTGAAGAAGTGGTGCTGCCTTCGGTGGCTTCTACTGCTCCTGTGACCGCACCGTTGGATGCTGCTTGAATAGCTTCAGTTGAAGAGGTGGTGCTGCCTTCGGTGGCTGCGACTGCTCCTGTGACCGCACCACCCGATGCTGCTTGAATGGCTTCAGTTGAAGAGGTGGTGCTGCCTGCCGTTGCTGTGACTGCTCCTGTGGTCGCACCGCTGGAGGCTGCAGCAACTGTCGCTGCGAAGCTTTCACTGCCGGAGCTGGCTGCGGCTGCCGCTCCAACGATACCAGTGGAGGCGGCTTTAATTGCTGCAGTTACGGATGCGGTGCTGCTGCCTTCCGGTGCGGCTGCTGCGGCGGCTTCTAATCCTGCCACGGTGGCGGTCAGGATGGCGGAGGATACGTTGGCGATCACCGCATTCGCATCGATGTCGGGGTCGGCTTGAATTTCCGCCATAAATGCCATCATCACCGTCTCAGCGATGATTTGGATTTCCGCTGCGGTTGGCACAGGCACTAATAGGTAAGATTCAGCCATCAGTGCTTCGATCGCCTGTTGGACGGCAACTGGATCGGACAGATCGAGATCTGGGTTCGCCTCCCGCGCTAGCTTGACCAGCTCAGTAACGTCCGCTTGCAATTTAGCATTTGCAGCTTCTCCCCCGGTCAGAGGCGCAGGTTCTGTTTGAGCTGATAATGCTGGGGCCAAACTGCAAGCCAAGCATGTCAGCAGTGCGAAAGTTATTTGCTGTGAAAGTTTCATAATTTAACGGTTCAAAAGATTTAC
>Ga0206131_10006678_pt1 | contig 11752 bp, 20 predicted proteins | sample Helgoland_Spring_FD_148636 | JGI IMG/M metagenome (GOLD analysis project Ga0206131, IMG submission 148636) | Pelagic subsurface seawater microbial communities from Kabeltonne, Helgoland, North Sea - Helgoland_Spring_Bloom_20160517_1 | ecosystem: Environmental > Aquatic > Marine > Epipelagic ... | reverse complement strand
GGTCGTGTGTAAACATAATATAGTCCAATTCAATTCAATATACATGTATTATACGTTATTAAAACGTGTTTGTCAAGGGCAAAGCGTGACTATTTTTATGGTATTGGTCAAATAAGAATCCCCACGAGTACGGGGCTCTTTATGGTACTCTTATGGTTTGGTGAACCTTAACTTGCGAGAGGTTTAATTCTCTGCTGCTTGGCATTTTTAACATGCACGTTTTGAGAGATCGCAGTTATCAAGTTAGTGCGCAATGTTAGGCGCAATGTTCATCTCTTTTAGTACCGAGCCCCGTACAGTGGGGAAATTGGTGGAGGAACGGGGAATCGAACCCCGATCGACGCCGTGCAAGGGCGCAGTAATCCCGTTATACTATTCCCCCAATAATGCTATTACTTCTTCCTTGTATTTACTATGAAACATTTCATGATGATTTGGACATAATGGTATAAGGTTATTTATATCATTGTTATGATGGTTCTCATCCATATGATGAACCACCACAATCTTATCAAAACCACATATCCTACATTCTTTAGGATTATGTCGAAAACATAGAGTTCTATAGTTAGTAGCGTTTTTATTCCAATAGTCTTGTCTATTATTGGCACAACTTCTACTACAGAATTTAGATTCTGTCACTTTCTTGGTGAGTGCTCTACCGAATACGGTATATGATTCTCCGCACCTAACACAGTCTTTACTATGTTCTTTTTCTTCACCAAATCTTTTATTGTAAGCAGCTGTTTGTTTTTGTTTATACTCTTCAGTATGATAACGACCATTATTCATAATGCTCTCCTTTGTTAATCACACTAATATTTATAATAAATGCGATTTACAAACACTCCTACCTCTATACTTTCTTATCTCTATTTATAACCTTCTCTTTCTTAACCGATTCCTCGGTCTTTTTCTTCTTACCAAAGATGTTGTCCCAGTTATCTCTTCCTTGTTTTGATAACGTCTTAGACTGTATGGCGTCTCCGGTTATATCGTTTCTGCTTACCATTCATACACCTTTAGATTTGGAGCGGGTAGTCGGGTTTGAACCGACCGCCTCAACCTTGGCAAGGTTGCGCTCTACCAAATGAGCTATACCCGCAATATTGGAGCGGAGTGTAGGAGTTTCACCTACCTTCAATGGGGGGCACCCATAGACCCAATAACTGGCCTCCGCAAATTCTTTACTCTACAGTCAACTGGTCGGCCCATTTCAATTCCTGAATGATTCTATTATACCAATTAGAATCTTCTTCTGAATTGTTCGGATTATCCCTTTCTACAGTCAATTGTTCTATACGCACAGTTATATAGTCTGTTCGTCTAGACGCCTTACGTGATATCCTATCTAATAACTTTTTCTTCGAACCTGTCAACACTTCTATATTATTATAATCCATTGTCATTACACCCCAAATCTCTACGCGAGTCTTCATCATTGTTAGTTACACAATTACCACTTGGTAATTCTTCTGGTACATATCTCATCAAGTCTGAGTCGTATAGACCCTCTTCTAAGAAAGAAATTAAGTTGTCTGTCTCTTCATCAGTCAGACTGAGAGGAACAAACCGATAATCCAAATCAGTTATCTCTACCTGTGGATGTTCAGGAATACCTGCTACTTTATATCGTACAACATCTGCTATAGATGACATAGAACCACCGTGACCGAATACAGTAGTATCTTTAAGATTGTATAGGGGTGGTACCTTAAAGGCAAAATCAGACATCTGGTCACCAGTAAATCCACCACGACCTTTTCGGTCGGCTTCTTTCACTTCACCAACAGTCTCTTCCCAGATATCCAAGTCATGGAAACCTAGAGTCATAAACACTTCACTCGCCAAAGAACCGACAGGTGAGGATAACGCAGGCCCATTATGACACCCTGCACAATTACCTTTACCGAAGAACACCTTCGCACCTTCGACTTGTTCTAGGGTCATAGCATTTTCATCACCTCGCAACAACCTCTGGAAGGGTGCGCGGTTTGCAAGTACAGTACGTTCATATGCTGCAATCGCAAGTGCAGCTGATTCTAACATATCATGAGGTTGTGACGTACCATATGCCGCTTCAAACATCATCTGATACTTCTCATTAGTGGTAAGGATAGAACCCTCTTCGCCAGGATTAAGTCTATGCACTCCTAGTCCAGCAACCGCCTGAGTCTCCAGACCAGAGAAGTTACGTAAGTTAGCTTCCTTCGGAGTACCCTCGGTGAAGTGTCGTTCAGGATCTATACCAATATTGACAATACCACCAATCACATTACCGAATTGACCATTCCATAACATAACTTCTTGGTATGCGGTATTCAATATAGTAGGCGATGTTAAAGGTTGTACATCAGCAAACTCTTCCATACCTTCCGCGAAATTACGATGGTCAAATCCAATACCACCTTCACCAATACCTTGACGAATACCGGACTTAAATCCGTTCTGACCATTATGACAAGATGCACAAGACCATGTGTTGTTCATATCGGTTTCATTGGTCTCGGTCGAAGTCATACCAGTTTCATGGAAAAGCAACTTGCCGAGTTCCACCTTATCCGAGGTAATAGGATTACTAGGGTCTTGTGGGATGTTTAAGAAGTCATCGCTCTCTGGTAGGATATAACCTTCATAGGAACCAGTCGGTGAGGTTACACTCAATATATCACGAAGTTCACCAATAGAAACTTCTAGAGCTGTGGGTTGTGGGGGCGGAGTAACCGTTATAGGTTCTACCGGAGTAGTCTCAGAACCACCGGAACCACAGGCAGTTAGGAATATAGACGATGACAACAACGCAATTTTACTATTCATAATATAAGAGCCTCTCATAACTCTTTTCAATTGTAGTGGCGGAGAGGGTGGGATTTGAACCCACGATACGCTATTAACGTATGCCAGTTTTCAAGACTGGTGCATTCAACCGCTCTGCCACCTCTCCATTTACTACGTATGATACACTAATAATTACTGCTTGTCAACCCTTTTTATAAAAAAGTTTGGCTGGGGTGGGAGGATTCGAACCTCCGATATCGGGATCAAAACCCGAGGCCTTAACCGCTTGGCGACACCCCATACCTGTTTTGCTCTACTGGGCACCACTGATTCAGTTATTTTAAAAGGGGAATCAGACCCTTTATAATTAAGTGGTCGGAGATAAAGGATTCGAACCTTTGGCCCCTGCGTCCCAAACGCAGTGCTCTGCCAGACTGAGCTAATCTCCGTATATGGAGAGCAGTTTACCTCTTACTCAGGAGACGGGCGTAACGACCAGCACAAGTTTAGAGTCATTTCGGGACTATAAATTAATCTTCTCGAAAAAAAGCAAAGTAGATGACTATGCAAGCTACTATACTTATTATTAAAATATCTATAAAATTCATGGTACCTCTTTTACTGGTGGGGGGAGGTGGATTCGAACCACCGAAGCTTTCGCGTCAGATTTACAGTCTGATCCCTTTGGCCGCTCAGGAATCCCCCCAATTGAACTGTACCTACAAAATAGTTGGCGGACTGGACGGGACTCGAACCCGCGACCTCAGCAGTGACAGTGCTGTATTCTAACCAACTGAACTACCAGTCCTTTTATTAGGGTTTCCCCATGTTTCCGTTTGAGAATGACAATTAGGACATAACAGCCGCAGATTTTCTATGCGATTGTCTCTATTGTTACCGTTGATGTGGTCAACCTGTAATATTAGAGTCTTTCCGTTGTATTCTCTTCCCACTCCACATTCGGAGCATGAGTCATATAGTTCGTTGATATATCTCCTGATACCTTCTCTGTAGTTAGAATCTTCTACCAACTTCTTTTTGACTACGTCCTGTCCTTGACATTTATTACTACAGTAGATGCCCTTAGATTGACTTGGGTAATACTGAAATTCAGTATCACAATTTTTACAGATACCTTGTGCCATTATACTTCTCTTTATTAGAATGATGTATTTATTTATACCATTCTAACTTTTAAGAAGCACTACCAGTCCAAATTCTTTTTAAATAAGTGTGGTCGTCTTCAGTCTTTGTCAGAACAAACACATCACCTTCTTTAAAGGGTAAGTTAGACAAATCCAAAGCCTCGTCATCGTGTTCACTCAACAACTCAAATCCGTTAGTATCTATCTTAAATTTATATCCGAGATATAGCATTTAGAACCACTTTTTCCCTTTCTTCTTCTTGAAAGGATTTGTAGGTGTAGGAATCTTGTCGACGATAGTCTGTACCGGAGCAACAACTTCTTTTACTGGAGCGACGACTGGAGCAACAATCTTATCTACAGTGTCCTTTACTGGTTGCACAACATCTTGCACTGGGGCGATACTGTCTTCTACAACATCATATGCGGGGTCAACATCTACAGTGACAGTTCCTTCGGTCTTCACACCAACAATAAACGCGAGGTTTACTGACCCGCCAATCGTAATGGGTTTGCTGTCCTTGTTCCAATCTGGGACTTGATAACCACCACCGATAGTTCCACCTACCTGTGCACCAACAGATACAGACGTATTGTTAGTTGCAGCAACACCTAGGCTTTCATTGGTGTAGTAAGTTTTAGTCCCAGCGCCTGCCTTTGCTCCTGCAATCGCACCACCTTCAAACCAACATCCGTCCGTACCGACGTTTGCCTCACCACCTGCCCATGCGTACAGTTCTGCATATGCGTACAGTTCAACACCCGCAGCGTGGTTACCGTTCTCGTACTCCGCTTTCAATGCGACTTCTGCACGAAGTTTCGCTTCTGCAACTGCTTCGATATATAGGTTATCGTTTCTGTAAGTAACACCATATCTCGCAGACGCAGAGGCCTCCGCATTCATTAGTGCCTGACCTCTCAGTACATTACCGTCTGGGTCTGTCCACTCACCGCTTGCGTTTACATAGATTCCAGCACCCGCACGGTACTCACCGTTTAAACTAGTGTCGGTGTTATCGGTACTACCGTCAGCACCAGCATTTGTACCTGAATTTATATCTACCATTAATCATTCTCCAAATCATTAACTCTATCGTGTTCATACAACTTCAGGAACCCGTAATGAATAGTTTTCATAATATCTTTACGCCAGTCATTAGGGGTTTCACCCTTCTTACCATATCGACCATTGTACTTGTCGATGTTACCAGAAAAGAAACCCATACCGTGGCCTCGGTCAATGATTACTTCCGAAGACTGTAGTCCACCCTGACCATAGTGACCACCATAGGTAGAGTCGATGTAGTTCTTGAACTCTTCAATTAGAGCACCCTCATTAAACTTGTAGTCAATTACACCAACGTCTGCGGCATCTCTCATAGAAACGCCATTTGTGTATCTCTCAAACTCTACAGTCTCATTAGTATAAGGTGGGGTGTGTGCATAAATCGTCTTACTCATATTACCATTCTCTCAATATAGTTGTGCCTAACATAAACAAAGAAACCGCATTCAACATAATCAGTGCGCGATCTTTCCAAATAACTGATACCCAAGTCCATAGTATAATGCCTAAGAACCCGATTGTCAAGTCATACATTCTATAATCTGGGCCCGCAGAGCGCATCGCCATAGAAATTAAAATTAAAATAGAAGCAATCCATTTCAGGTACCAATCGAAATCTTCGGGATACCATCCACGGTCAGGTTTGCTGCGGCCGTCTGCTCTTACTTGGGGGTCTCCGTTCATGACACACTTCCGATAGTGCGACGAACGATATCGTTGTGATTGAACTCTGCCCAATACAACTCAAACGCGACTCCGTCTTTGAGACCTTCGAACTGGTGGATCTTGCCTGGCTTGACTTGGGTGAACTCGCCCGAACGTAGTATGGTTTCGTCAACAAGACCATCTTGGTCATCTTGCCAAACACGCACAATCATCTCACCGGATTCTACGAAGAACCCGTTCCATTTGTGTTCGTGCAAATGTTCGGAACACTTGAAACCTTTTTTAAACTCGATACGATGAAACTCAAGAACACCGTTCGCGTGAACTAGTTCTGTCTGTCCCCAGATCTTTCCTGCTTTCATTGTCATACTAGTCTCACTGGTTCATAATAATTTGGTACGAGTGAGAGGACTTGAACCTCCACTGATTTCTCAACAAGAACCTAAATCTTGCGCGTCTACCAATTTCGCCACACTCGCATTTTATTTTACATTACTGGGGAAGAGTAATCCTCAAATAGTCTTACTCCTACCTTCTGGTTGTTCTTAGGCAACTGTGTACGGAATTTTACCGTAGTATTATCACCTATACCAACCCAATCTAGATATGCTATCTGACCACCATCTATATTGTAAACTGCTAAGATATCCCACTCACTTTCATCATATTGATGTGTGTAGTTACGCATACAACTTCGTAACTCAACCGCTACGGAATGGTTTCTCTCACTTCTAGCCTTGACTTGAACTCTTTTCAGTTTACCATCAAAGTCCACAATCATATCATAAGGGGCATTATCCCCAATGGGTTTACTTACCACATAACCCTTTTCAGTTAAATCACACGCAACCTTTAGTTCCGCTAAGTCGCCTATTGCTTTAGTATTTTGTTTCAGCATATTATTTCTCCTATACCTTTATTTATACTAAACCAGATGACTACGTGTCACTTTGTTACACTTTATTTTAACTAATTTGGCTCCGAAGGATGGGATCGAACCACCGACCAAGAAATTAACAGTTTCCTGCTCTACCGCTGAGCTACTTCGGAAGAAATCTTTACTACTAAGACGATATTATACTACAAAACCCTCTATGTGTCAAGAGGGTTGGTGTTCTAATATGTCTTGATTTGAAAACCCACGTTTCACTAGTTCATTACGAAATTTAACTTTTACTTTCGGGGTTCTGCACTTATCGAACTCTTCCCACAGAGATTCGGTGGAAAGGGATTTTACAAAAAACCTTTGGGTTGTGACCTTTCCGGTTTTTCGGTCTTTTACGATAGTGTCTTCTTTGTACTTAATTGGCATAATATAGTTCCTTATTAAGGGTTTGTTTCAGGATCTGTTGATTCCTGTATATGTAGGGTCATCCTAGCTTCAGTTTCTGAGAGATCCATCGTCCCAGCATTGTAGATAATAGGACAGGAAAATTCACCTGTGCCTGTATCAAAGGTTACCGTACCGGACAGTCTATCTTGTCCGGTGACAGGAGTATCGTATGTAAGAGTGATAGCCATATTATTACTCGTTTATTGTTACGTCAGAAGTACCGGAACCATCCCATTGAGATGAAAGGTCAATGAGTTCTTGTGCCGTGAAATCGCTAGAGAACCAACGCCACTCTTTGTATCCTGTCGACCCACTACCAGTGGAGAAGACGGTTGCAGTCGATTGAGGTATATTTATAGTACCCCCTGTAGCATCAATGTCAAGTGAGGTGAACCAATTATCAGCTGGTTGGTCATTAGCAGCGGTGTAATAAAGTCCGAAATAAAATGCTGACGTAGTATCGTCATCGATACCACCTGAACTACTACATCTTCGGAAAGAATCTTTTATCAGATGAGAATTACCAGCAACAGTTATATTGGTGGGAGACGCAGATCCAACGGTACCTCCATTTCTTAAACCGTAGTATGACGTAGACGCGAATATGTCAGAGGCCTCAGTTACCGTGAAGGATTGTGCCGCGACTGCATACCACTCATCAAAGGACATCTCGACACCAGCTGCCTTGCCGATTAACGCACGAATATCCACATCGTTTATTGTTGCTAGAGTACCTGTAGTACCTCCAGCTTCGACATGAATTTCGTCCAGTGTTATAGTACCACTCGTAGGCAGTGCCATTAGATAGTACCGAACGCTGTCAGGTTACCTGTTACAACGAGGTCACCAGTTGTCGTTAACTTTGCCTTAGAGACACCACCGTAACTAATGATGAGGTCATCACCAGATACAGAGAACTGCCAATCACTAGTACCACCCTCAATGGTTGGAGTAGTAAGAGCCGGAGAGGTTAATGTTTTATCAGTAAGAGTCTGTGCTCCCGTTAGTGTCACTACGGTCGAATCGATATCTAAAGTAGCAGAACCACTTGTAGCACCACCCGTTAAACCTGTTCCTGCCACGACTTCGGTGATGTCACCAACGTTAGTGGTATAACCTTCATCATTAGTCCATTGACTATTGCTTCCCGACTTGTTAGTCAGAGTCGATGTGCTACTTTCTGTTAAGTAAGTTGTCAGATCAGGTGGAGTATATGTGAAGACACCAGTGAGGTCATTGTATGCAAGGTTAGCAGTACCAACAGCCGCAACTGTTACTGACAGATCTGTCAGGGATATACCACCACCAGAACCACTAGAGACCCAAGTGAAAGTTCCATCACCGTCAGATGATAAGACCTGACCAGCGTTTCCGTTTCCTGTTACACTAAGTTGGGTCGCAGTAATACCGTCGTTTGCTACGTTCAGTGTTGCTGAACCACTTGTAGCACCACCTGATAAGGAGGTTCCGGCAACCACTTCGGTGATGTCACCAACGTTAGTGGTATAACCTTCGTCATTAGTCCACTGGGAATTACTACCAGACTTGTTAGTAAACGTTTGAACGTTGTCCGCTGTAGTTGTTCCCGTGTTAGTGGTATAACCTTCATCATTAGTCCACTGGGAATTACTACCAGATTTATTGGTAAACACATCAGTACTTGAAGGAGTAACCGTACCAGTATTGGTAGTGAAACCTTCGTCATTAGTCCACTGAGAGTTACTACCAGACTTGTTAGTCAAAGTATCTGTACTACTTGCAGTCAAGTAGGATGATAGGTCGGGTGGAGTATATGTGAAAACACCTGTAGTGTTATCGTATTCTAAGTTTGCAACACCGACTGCATTAACCGATACAGAAAGGTCATTCAAGTCTATACCACCAGCAGAAATACCAATAAGAGTTGCACCAGTAAAGTCTACAGTGCCGTCTGATGTAATGTTTGTGATAGTAAGTTGACCATCAGTGCCATCAGTGCCGGCATCCAGTACAACAGAAGCGACATCAAGTGGGTCTTCGGGGTTAAATCCTACTTGCGTAGCATAAGTACCACCAGCTGCTCCGCGACCAATAAAGTTGTCTGCATACACGTCACCTAAGACGAGCATATCAGTCTCTACTTTAAATACTTTTGTACTTGACATATTAGGTAATCCACTCTGTTCTGCTAAATTTTCAGGAACGTTCTGTTCTCCAATATTGACGTTAGGTGTCTGGGTATCGTTAGACATAATATTATCTCACTATAAATTTGTAAATGTGTTTGTACTATTTATACAAAAAACACATTTTATTCAATATGGCGTCCCGTAGGGGAGTCGAACCCCTGTTACCGCCGTGAAAGGGCGGTGTCCTAGGCCTCTAGACGAACGGGACATTAATAAATTTTTTCTACTAAGATTGTGACTTCACCGATTTCACTGGAAACCATGATTGCCCAATCAAAGACATCAACATGTACTGTGTCATACTGATAGTCTTTAGTGACCTCTTGGACTGCTCTTTCAATTGCACCGTCCGCATCACCATGAACGCATATCAGTCCACCCATGTGGTCGTACAGTATATATGCGTTATTTACCTCCGAATCTTCTGGAAATAGACCTGTTGGCATAGACTCGTAATCTATCGGCATTAGTACTCCTCTTTATAGAAGATATGGTCACCAATCCTACCAATCAATCTCATACTTGAGTGAGAACTCCATTTAGGATTGACATAGTTTGCATGGTAGTGAGTAGACCCTTCAGTTAGTCCTCGGTGTTTCTTAGTGAAAATCATGTCTCGTGCTATATCTTGTGCACGTAACCAAGAATATGTCTCTACTGGTTCATCTGCAAGACCATCGCAGTACCAACTGAACTGACACATGTTCTTTCTCGGTATGGACATTCCTCGGTCTAATCCCCACTGACTCAGTACGGCTTGTTTAACAACTCCACAAATGGTGGACGGGAATCTTCCGTGTTGTACACGGTTAAGAGTAACATCCGCAACTGCATACTGACCGGCGAGACTTTCACTTCTTGCCTCATGATATATATTCAATGCAAGACAGTTGATTTCTTCGTTATCGCGCATATTTGGAGTTTCTGCATGGACTAGGCTAATGTAACCTAGAAAACCAAGCATAACAATCCCTATCGATAAGCGCACCATAAAATTCTCCTAATGAATAAAGAGTTATTATACAGGGTTTATAGAGGAATGTCAAACAGTTTTTCGTAAAAGTTTTAGAAGTTTATCTAATTTCTTTTGTTGTTTGGGGGTGGGACTGTCCCCTACCTTAGATAGTAGGAGAGCATATTCTTTAGCGAGATTTGACTGGTAGTTCATCGTAGTACCCATAATTCATTAATTTAATGAGTCTATTATACTACGATGTACCATATTATGTCAATTACTTTTTGGATTTTTCCGACTTAATCCACTTCTTCGCTTTAGCATTTTCTACTGGAGCTTGAGTGAACTTAGTAGCATCACGGTATGCGCGGACTGTCTCTTTCTGGTAGTCCTTACCTTCAGAGTTATCCACAACTAGAAAGTTCTTCTTACCGAACATCTGTTGGAACTTACCAATATTTTTTTGTACCGCTTTCCAGTACTCAGTAACACCTTTGGCACCTAGTGTACGTGCGCGTTGTGCATCACGAGAGATTGCAGTATCAAGGTCAGTATTCACGAAAATCATTGCGACATCGTAACCTAGTTTCTTGAGTTCTTTTGCTTGGTCTGCAATCTTACTTGGGTCTTTACCAGTACCATCGATGACAAGACCTAGACGACCTCTGATGTACATCGATTGTTTGATGTCAGTAAGGCTCTTTGCTTTACCGCGAAGTTCTTGACCCTTTACGGAGAAGATGTTATCTGGATTCATTTCCATCGATGCTTTCTTCATGGCGTTCTCAAACGCATCATCAGAGTTAACAACTTTATAACCCATAGAAGTCAGACCTGTCTTACCGACAATGAATGACTTACCAGAGCCTGGGCCGCCTGCGAGAAAGATTGCCTTGAAGATTGCTGGGTCGTTGACACCTTCGTTTAAGAAGGACTTAAATGATTTTACCACGGTTGTGCTCGCCATAGTTGGAGGGCAACTTCAACGATTTCCGCTTTACGAGAAGGAAGACGACCTGTTCTGCCTTTAGATGCGATATACTTTTTCAGTTCCGCAACGGTCATAGCAAGAAATCTTTCTCTTTGTTCGTCGATATCCATTTTCGAAGGGCCGGTGATAACAGTTCGGGTGTTATCTCCTCTTTTGCTTAACCATACGCCAACTAAGACTGCAATGACCACAAAAAGACCAAGGGTGAATGTTGTATCGCTCATACTATTTCTCCACAGTTATTGTAAATACTTATTTATTTATACGTATTATTAACTTGACTTTGTAAAAGTTTCGTACAAAAACTCTGCGAATATTTCTTGAGTCTTTTCGCCAGGATGACCATACTCTTTCATGTCTTTTAACTCCCTACAGAGAGTGTAAAGGTCTTTGCCCTTTCCTAGTCCGACTCTGCTGTCAACGTCAAGAGATTCTATAGAAGAAATTAACCATTTCTTGTAATCCGGTATAGAGTCTATTCTGAACGGTTTCTCCAAAATCTTCTTAGAAGAATCATCAGCATGACTGTCCGTCAATACCGACATAACATTAGACCAGTTTCTTTTATGAAACACACCTTGTATCAGTTTGATTCCAGCTGCATCACAATAAGACTCCATCATCTTCATCTTACTTAGGGTGTGCATAAT
>Ga0206131_10006676_pt1 | contig 11757 bp, 13 predicted proteins | sample Helgoland_Spring_FD_148636 | JGI IMG/M metagenome (GOLD analysis project Ga0206131, IMG submission 148636) | Pelagic subsurface seawater microbial communities from Kabeltonne, Helgoland, North Sea - Helgoland_Spring_Bloom_20160517_1 | ecosystem: Environmental > Aquatic > Marine > Epipelagic ... | reverse complement strand
TTCTTTCAAGTAATCCCTTGTGTCTTTTATATTGTACTCCAAACTTTTATACTTCGACAAAAATTGTGCATTTAAGGGTGTTATATCGTCAATAGTAGAAATGGTAGGTTGTCTCAAAGAACAAGTTTCGTGATATATTTTTTTACTTTTAAATTCGCTTTCGTAAATCTGGATATCTTTATGATATTTGTACTGATGTTGTAAATGAACATACAAGAAAAGGATTGCGATAAATAGTATAAGAGAATTCCACATTCTATGGATTATTTCGTTTACAATGTGAATATATATTGTAAACTAAAATTGTTCGTACATCAGAAAATTGAAAGAAAATAAAACGTTGCAACTAATTATAATAATGATTTTATATATTGATTATTATAATGCACACTACAGCAGTTCAATTCGGAAATATACACGATAAAATAGTATTCTACATCGGCCAGAATGCACGAGACAATGTAGAAGTAATAGTGATGGGAGAAAATGATGATATATGGTTTCACGCGAAAAACGATAGTTCTTGTCATGTAGTCGCTAGCGTTCCTAAAAGTATTTCAAAGAAACAAAAACATACAATAATAAAACACGGTGCATCATTATGTAAACGATATACAAAAAAGTTGACATTTCTAAAGAATGTAGAATTCGTATATACTCCAGTACAGTATGTCGATATAGATGACGTCAAAATTGGGCAAGTGACAATTGTCAAAGACTGTAAAACTATTATGATTTAATCTTCCATTCTTGGTGCAACATAAAAGCAAAAAGTAGCATTTTCCATATCAGATGCTAAATTATATGTAACTTTCATAGGGAAGTCTCTACTTACGCCAATTGTAATAAACTTATTTATTTTTTGGTAAAGACATATATCATGAATATATTTTAGAGAAAAGTTTAAATTAAGTGTCTCGCCTTCTTCAATCGCGAATTCCTGTAAATCATCTATTGGAATATTCGTCATCATTTTTCCCAATTCCTGACTATCTGAAGATAAATGAATTGTTTCTTCTGTACAAGTAATTACAACAGATTCGCCAAATATTTTTAATTGATTTATTAAAGTTGCGAATATTGCACTTTCCAGCGTAAATTCAGCTTGATGGTCTTTCTCTGGAATATCCATCAATTCATAATCGATATCGAGCATAGGCAATTCGAATTGTTTATCAAAAATAGTTTTTACAGTAGAATCTGACAATTTAATTGTTAGAGAGCTCGAGTCGTTCGTTTCTAGAGTAAGGTGTTGCGTTTTGTCTCGTACATTTAAAACTTTAAAAAATAATGGTGTACTGATTCCTAAAGTAATAGAACCGTATCCAATTTCATATACGTCGAACCATTGTTTCGGTAAATGGATTTCAAAAACAAGAACCCGCCCGTTATCCATGCTTTGTATAAACATTTCATCTTCACTGAAAATAATATTTACATAATCAGTAAATTGTTTCATATGCTGAAAGAGATTTACAAAGGTGTCGCATTTTGCAGTATCACTAATTTGTATACGCATTTTCTTATTTTTACAGTACATAACCCGTTAATACTTATGTTGTTTTTGTCTCATTATGTAAATTTTTAATAAGTTGGTCACTCTCTTGTTTATTGTAATAAGTTACTCTTGGTAGAATATGTTTCACAATTGGATTGAGTAAAGTACGAATTTGGTCAATAACGTGTGGAGTATTGTATATATACATTATATCCATGCGGGCGGTGAGTTCAGTTGTTGTCTCGAATAAGCTTCTAATTTGACCAAAAAATCGTTGACACGCAGATACAGAGAACCCTGCTAAATTAATATGCATTTCAAAAGCGTGAAAGTTTTGCAAAATTTGTCCAGCTAGTAATTGTAAATAATCTTGACTGTCAGCGTAATTTTGTGGTGTAGCGAAGTTCTTGAATAACGGATAATTAAAATATATTTTGTTTGTGCCAGGAATAATGTAAATAGAATACATAATCATATCTCCAAGTCCCATATTATCACATACTTGCTTAGCAATATCTACTTTTTGGTTGTTTTTAAAGAATGTATTTTTTTTGTTATCAGAATAATAACTTTCTTTGATATTATTTATTTGTTCAAATACTTCTTGTTCTGATAAGGTTGTATTTGGAGATGGACTAGACATATTATTATTCTGTAATACTATAAAAAATAAATTTGTTTTAAATGTATTTTTTATATTTATGCAAAAGTTACACTTTGGTCTCCAGAATCATCTTCTTTGAGCGTTTCCAACATATTTTCAAATGTGCTTTTTTCGTGAATGACCTCTACTTCGTCATTATCGTCACTTACGATTTCGTTAACTGATTTCATCATTTCGATACGTTCAGCCATTAGTGTTTTATTCACTTCCATCGTAAAGCTCTGTAGCTTCAGCATCATGTCTTTGAGCTCGTGAATTTCAGTTGCTAAAAGAGTAAAACGCTCTTCGTATTCTTGAGTAATGTGATTACACATTTTTGTAAGTTGTTCAGCTGTATCTCTGCTACTTTGTGGATTACCACCTTTATTGTTCATAATTATAGTCTCTTGAATACCTTTAAAATCTTCTAAAGTTTTTAAACGACTATCGATTAATGTAATTGCTTGATTTATAGTAAAACTTCCTTTTGCAGATGATGAAGCATTCATCTGTGAAGATGTAGGTGACCCAGACGCTTGTTGTTGTTGCGGTTGTGGTGGTTGTGGTGGAGCGTTTGCTCTTCGCTTTCTTGCCATTGCTGCACTACTACTCATTTTTGAAAACTGTATGGTTATTTATTGTAAATAATAATTTATATTGATTTTTTACAAAACAACATTTGTTATAATTCCATCAATATAGTTTATGAATTTTGTCTCAATATATCTATACTCACAATTGTTATGGATTGTATAAATAAATACTTCTATTCCTAGTTGACGTATATGCTGCAACGTAGCTATATCTGCTATTTCAAAATCTATACTAATAAAATCGATTGATTTCAAAAGAGGGCTGTACATTGATAAAGGTATTGTATTTGCAATTACATATCCTAATTTGATTAACATATTAGATTCTATTAACTTAGCCAAATGATTATATTTTGTACTGCATATATACAAAAAACGATGTAAATGTGTTTTATTTTTCAAATACTGTACTAATAATTCCGCGGTTTTATCATCACCTTTTATGTCAATTATAATTTGAACTCCTTCTTTCCATAGCATTTCAAATAAATCATCTAAAGTAAGTATTTCACAATACATAATTTGAATGGTACTCATGTCTCGAATCATCATATTTAATTCTTTACAATATTGGTCGTGATACAGTACTAAAATGTCATCTTTATTATAATGTACATCAACCTCGGTCATACTAAATGACGTCGTATTTTCAATAGACGCGTGAATCGCCTCATAAGAATTCCCTTTGAATAAATGGCTATGACCTCTATGTGCAATAATTTTCATTGATAGTAACCACTTATTTTATGCACTCATTTTCATTTTAACGGTTTCGTAATGTTTGTACGGTTTATCCCAAATAATATGTTCTTCAGAATATTCTTCTACTGTGTTAGGTATTTGGGAGAAACGCATTTGTGGAAATTCTAAAGGTTCTCGTTTTATTTGTTCTTTTAAAGGTTCGATATGGTCTTCATAAATATGTGCATCACCTAGTACATATACTAATTTATCCGCTTCTAGTCCACAAAAATGCGCTAAAATGTGACAAAGGAAGGAATAAGATGCAATATTGAATGGAACACCTAATCCAACATCACCACTGCGTTGGTACAGTAAACAAGATAAGTATTTTGATTCTCTCACTTTAAACTGTACCAAAACGTGACAAGGCGGTAACGCCATTTCGTCTAATTGACAAGGATTCCAAGCAGACATAATAAGTCGTCTAGAAGTATGTTGTACAGGGTCTTTCAAAGCATTTATGATATTCTTTAATTGGTCAACTCCTTTCCCTTCATAATTAGAATGACAAGTCTCATAAGAAGCATTAAAATGTCTCCATTGATGTCCATAAACGGGACCTAAATCGTTTACTGCAAGATGTTGTAAACCACGTGAATCTAGAAATTCACGTGAACCATTTGCATTCCATATTTTTACATTCTTTTCTTGTAATTTAGTATTATCTGTACAACCTGATACAAACCACATTAATTCACGAAAACACGTCTTCCAAGCTAATTTTTTGGTAGTTAACAGTGGTACAGTACCATTACTGAGGTCGAACTCCATTTTATTTCCAAAAATAGAGATAGTAGTTCCGTTTCTGGATTCTTCACTTGTCCCATTCTGTAAAATATGATGGATAAGCTCGATATATTGTTTTTCATCGTGAGGTTTTGTAAAAGTAATCATATTATGCAGTGTCTCGAAACCCATCCTATACAAAAATTAATAATATATAAACAGTACAAAAAGACTTTGTATTATTTTAATAGATACATAATTTATAACATACAATGATTGAATCATTCTTTGAATTTGTTGGTACTGCTTTATCGTGTACTTGGGTGATTGGGTTATTTAATATAGATTCTTTACATTGGAATGCATTTTTTCCTGGTTCTGTACAGTACATCAGAGTTCTAGTGGGAAACATGATGGAAAAGAAGCATATTCAAAATCCTCCAATTACAGAAAAAGACAAAAAGATAAATAATTATTTCAAACAAATCAAAGACTGGGCATTGAAAGGGTCAAATGACCCCTCTGTAAGTACACACGTTTGGTATAATGATTTGCCTTCCTTATTACGTGATGTGGTTGATATTATTAAAAATGATACAAGTGTAATTTCGCTGTTGCAAAATATTTTCAAAGTAAGTGAATATGATTACATTCATTTAGATGGTATGAATGAAGTGTATGTTACAGGAGAGGACCGTAATAAAGAGAACACTAATTCTGACCGTGTGTTTTTTGTCTCACATATCGATGGTCCATTTTTCTTCATTCCATTTATTTCCGTATATCGTTGTTTAGTGGGTTTGAATGACAATGCATCTGTAACAACTCATTTTCCTATGATTGATGATACATTTGTGGTAAACCGAGGTGATATTTTGGCGTTTGACTATAATCGTGAGGTGCATTATATAACAAAAAATGATGATGTAAAAACAGATGAACAGAGGGTCGCACTGAAATTGCATTACTGTCTATATCCAAAAGGTTGGCATATAATAGGTTCCATCGTAGGAGATATGCACGTACTGTACAATAGTTTACTGAGAAATTTATTTTTGAAAACAATACGACCGAGAAATTTCATCGAAAATATATTTAGTAAAGCGGTAGTATGGTCAACTCACTTAGTTGTATATACAGATATTTTTATTGGATATAGAAATCTGATATACTTTGCAGTTGTACATTGGAATACTATAAACTATTATAATACCATTCAAAGAACGTGTATGCTTACATTTCCATTATTTTACAAACTACTGTACATATCAGTATTTCAGACAAACAGTTACAGTGACGTGGAACTAATCAGTGTAATACGCGATGTGATTTTATTCTCATTACTATATTCAAGTATTAATCATATATTGTAAACGACAATAATAGGATGCCCGTGTGCGAGACATTTTTCAAATGTTCATTTATATAAAAAATAAATATAATCTTAAATTTTGTTTTTACAGTAAAAATGGTAAAAATAAAATCAGCATTAATTTCCGTTTTTGATAAAAATGGTATTGATACGATCGCCAAGAAGCTTGAATCATTAGGAGTTACGATATATTCTACAGGAGGAACTGAGACATACATTAAAAATCTAGGTATTCCTGTAACACGAGTAGAGGATATTACTGATTATCCATCTATATTAGGTGGAAGAGTAAAGACATTACATCCGAAGGTGTTTGGTGGTATTTTAAATAGACGTGACTTAGATGGTGATATCAATGACGTAAACAAATATGAAATACCAAATATTGACTTGGTTATAGTAGATTTGTATCCATTTGAGACAATTGTAAATACTGTAACAGATGATGACTGTATAATAGAAAATATCGATATAGGAGGAATATCATTAATAAGAGCGGCAGCCAAGAATTTCAAGCATGTATTATGTGTCTCGTCAAAAGTCGATTATAATGAATTATTAGAAATACTCGATACAAATTCGGGTGAGACAAATGAAGACACGAGAAAACGGTTTGCGCTCAAAGCATTTAAAATTTCTTCACATTATGATACTGTAATACAACAATATTTTGAAAGAGACACACAACTTTCTTTACGATATGGAGAAAATCCGCATCAAAAAGGTGTATTCATTGGAGACTTTTACAGTATGTTTACAAAATTACACGGGAAGGAGTTGTCTTATAATAATTTACTCGATGTCGATTCTGCTGTAAATATAATGTCAGAATTCAAAGACTCTCGTCCAACATTTGCTATTTTGAAGCATAATAATGCGTGTGGATTATCAACTAGAGAAAGATTGGTAGATGCATATAAATGTGCATTGGAAGGTGACCCAACATCGGCGTTTGGTGGAGTGTTAATAGGTAATAGATGTATTGATGTAGATACTGCAACTGAAATTAATAAACTATTTTGCGAAGTGGTTATTGCCCCCAATTTTGAAGAAAAAGCTTTAGAGATATTGAAAACGAAAAAGAATCGGGTAATATTAATTTTGAAGAATGAAACTGTAAACAATGAAGTTATCAGGACTTGTCTCAATGGTGTATTAAAACAAGAACGAGACAATATAACTGACAATCAAACCAGTTTTACAATAAGTACTGTACATAAACCGAGCAAAACCGAATTGGTTGATTTAGAGTTTGCATCGAAAATATCGAAGCATACAAAATCGAATACGATTGTTCTAGCAAAAAATGAACAATTGATAGGTTCTGGTACTGGACAAACTTCTCGAGTAGATTCACTGAGACACGCGATACAAAAAGCGAAAGAATTCGATTTCCAATTAGCTGGTGCAGTTATGGCGAGTGACGCATTTTTCCCTTTTCCTGATTGCGTAGAAATCGCACAAAAAAGTGGTATCACGTCTGTAATCCAGCCAGGTGGTTCTATTAAAGATAAAAACTCAATTGAATACTGTAATAACAATAATGTCTCGATGGTATTTACAGGAACGAGACATTTTAAACATTAACTCATTATTATTATTTTACGGTATGATATTCCGTAAAATGTAATCGAAAATAAAAATGGACAAAAAATTGATTGGTTACTTTCAAAGTTTACATCTTCATTAAAAATATTACAATATGTTGTCATATGCTCTTTGTTCTACATATGTTCCACAAATCGAAAGTCTTCCAAGGGAAATTCTACTGATTTTGGACGACTATTTGGGTGATAAGAAGTTAGAAATATATCTTCGATTAACTGAACTCTCTTTAACAGATGTTCAAATGACGTATTTTACACATGGAAGTATTTCATCTTCATCATTGACAGTAGAAGATATTAAACGACGAAACAAAAATATTAATGTACGCGAACAATTTCTCGAATATATTCTGGAAAACTTAAAACAATTGTCTTTGATGTATAAAGTAGTCCAAATATTTTATAGACCAAGTAAAAAAGACCAATGCGAAATGGAGCAAAAACATCGTGTGGAAACAATTTTGAATGATACAGATGGTCGTTCTCACTCACTTTACTTAACAGGTTGTATGGCTTATGATCGTAAGTACAGATACCAAGTCGTAGATGATTATACACACTATACTGGTTATGTTTCGAGAGAAGAAATGATGTTGACCTTTCTTGCCTGTCAATATGATTTCAATTGGAAATTATATATATTTAGAACTGACACGAATGTCCTTGAGAATAAAATTCGTGTTACTTTTAAAGTTAAAGAATATAGCCCAAAAAAAAAAGAGATGATGTCATATCGTGTACTTAAAAATACTTATTATACCAGTGAAGATTTGAAATGGGTCTAATAAAACGTTACTGCAATCTGACCCTCTATGATTTAAACCCTCGAAGATTTAAAATGGGACATTTTAAATCATAGAGGGTCAGATTCCAGTAACGTTTTGAAATGACGCCCTTTCAGGGCGTGCCATTTCAAATCTTCACTGGTATAAAATGTCCCATTTTCAATCTTCGAGGGTTTAAACATTAACTCATTATTATTTTTCTCTATTAAAATATTATACGTAATATGGACAACGCATTGGACACAACATCTAAATCATTTTCCAAGAATACATTTTTTAATCACGTGTTTTCTACTTCTGAGGAGGGAAAAGCAGAGATTTTGAATATTGTACAATATTCTCTTTTAGGAGTTATTCCGATTGTTTTGTTGAATAAGTTGATTCAACGTTTTATTCCTGATGCCGATGATGATAAGTCGTCCATAGAACTTTTAGCAGAAGTTCTTATCCAAATTATTGTCATGTTTGTAGGTGTCATATTGATTCATAGAATTGTTACATATGTTCCAACATATAGTGAATTCAAGTATGATTCTCTTTCTCTTACCAATGTTATTTTAGCATTCTTGATTCTTGTTTTGAGTATTCAGACAAAATTGGGTTTGAAGGTAAATATTCTTTTCGATAGAGTTACAGACCTTTGGAATGGTAGTTCATCTGAGAGGCCTCAAGCAAATGGAAAAAGAGACAAAAGAGGAGGTAGTAGACATACCCCCAGTAGAGGAGACCAACATATGGAATCGCCTTCTATTGTACCAGAAATGATTAGTGCACCAGCTGCTACTCAGCAGACACAATCATACGATATTAGAAATAGTTTTGGACAAAGTAGTTATGTAGAACCTGCTGCTCCTGAACCAATGCCTGCCAACACTTTAGGTATTGGGTCTATATTCTAAAAATATATGTTCGATTTATAAACAAGATTTTTTTCTAGTTCTTGTTTATATATGTATAATTATGTCTGACAACGAAGAGGATAATGTATCTGTACCATCAATGTCAAATCCATTGAAAAAGCGAATGAGTACTCGCAGTATGAAAGATATTGTAAATACTGTAAAAAGAATTCAGCAAAATGAGTATCAACACGATGTTGATAAACTCATTTTGTTCAACGTAGTTCCTTCACCAAGAGATGACCGAGATTTGAACAGTGAAGCTATTTATGACTGTTCAAAGAAATTACCTGCTACTTTAGACCTCCGAAAGCATTTGAATGCTCCAAGAGACCAAAGTAATCAAGGTACTAGTGCAGCACAAGTTGCTGCTTGCATGAAAGAATGGCAAGAAAAGAAAAAGGGCGACTTTATCGACTATATGTCTCCGCAATTCATCTATAATAACCGTAGTAACCAAACAACTGTAGGTATGTACGGTAGAGATGTTATGAGGATTTTGAAAAATGCGGGTATTTGTCCTGAGAAATCGTATCCTTATGAAAAAGTAGAAGGAAAAGTAGATATTGACAAAAAATATTATTATGAAGCAAAGAATTACCGTATTAAAGGGTATGCACGTGTGAATACTCAGGAGAGTTTGAAGCGTGCTCTTTACATGAATGGTCCTTGTTATATTTCTTTTCCTGTATATAATCATACAACTCGTCTGTGGAAACAACAGAAAAATTGTTTCAAGGTTGGAGAAAAGCAATTAGGTGGACATGCATTCGCAGTTGTTGGATATAACAAACAAGGTTTCATTATGCGTAATAGTTGGGGAATGTTCTGGGATATGGATGGTTACTGTATGTATCCTTATACCGACTGGGGATGTCACTATGAAATATGGACTATGATCGATGAAAAGAGTTATAAACCAGCAAAGAGCGAAGGAATGTTCTCTTTTATGAAAAAGAAGAAGAAGAAGGGAAAAGATGATAAAGACAGTGATAACTTATTACCAAAATCTGATAAGAAAGCGCACGATAAATATGTAATTGAAGAAGACCCAGACGCGGAGGCTGCTGCAGAAGCAGAAGAGGAAGATGAAGACTAAATCATCGACATCCAGTAATGTTACTGAATTCTGAGCCTTTATGATTTATAATGAATCATTTACCTCATTTCAAATCGTTTAGCAATATCTATATAAAAATATTAATCTCTTATTTTTATATATCATACTATGTACTCGCTTTTATCTGTTGCATTCCTTCTATCTAATGTACTGTACACCAGTTATGGGTCTGGAGATTGGTCTTCTTTTCAGAACTTTATCCAACGGTTTGAGAAGAGATATGAGACGATTGAATTATTAAGAGAACGATTTGAGGTTTACAGAGACAATATGATGTTTGTGAATAGTCATAACAGTAATTCCAATAATACGTATATTCTAGGTGAAACTCCTTTCGCAGACCTTACTGTAGAAGAATTCTCTGTTTATAAGAGTCAAATCGGTTCGGACAAAACTTGTGATACTTTCAGTTCTGATATAGATATTTCTGTTGATAGTACAGTAGATTGGCGTCAGCTTGGTGCGGTTACTCCTGTAAAAGACCAAGGACAGTGCGGTTCTTGTTGGTCATTCAGTGCGACTGGTGCAATGGAAGGTGCGTGGAAGATTGCAAAGGGCGATTTGGTATCTCTATCCGAACAGCAACTGGTAGATTGTTCTCTTGGATTTAAGTACGGTAATCATGGATGTAATGGTGGACTAATGGATGGTGCTTTCAATTATGCGATTGACAATGGTATGTGTACAGAAAGTGATTATTCGTATGATGCACAGAATGGAGATTGCAACAGTGACTGTACACCAGTTGTCTCAATGTCATCATGTGTAGATGTTACACCTAATAACGAAATAGACTTGGCAAAGGCACTTAATATTGGACCAGTTTCTGTAGCGATTGAGGCCGACACCCGTGTATTCCAACTGTATACTGGAGGTATTATTACTGGAACTTCTTGTGGAACTAATTTGGACCACGGGGTGTTGGTAATTGGGTACGGTAGTGACCGTGGTACTGATTACTGGATTGTAAAGAATAGTTGGAGTAGTTCATGGGGAGAGGAAGGGTATGTACGAATTGAGAAATCAGACAGTACAAATACCAATGGTGTGTGTGGTATTGCTATGCAGCCATCATATCCTGTAGTGTAAATCTGTAATTATACATTTTATCTCATTAAAATAAAATGTGTGAAATGAACAGTGTTACTTGTCGTCTTATACGAGGTTCATTGTTTTATTATATTCATCGAAAACGAACTTATAAATATATAAATTTTCCTCATCCTTTTCCAATTTTAGTAAAAATTACAGAAAAAGACATTTTGGATTCATTTTTATTGAAATAAGGTTCTAGTTCTTACAAATAGTTCTGTATAAATGATATGCCCAATTATGGTAAACTGTACAATTAATGGAATATGTTGTATAATTTGTATATCAATATACTGTTCAAATGGAAGTACAGCTAATCGTACACAAAATAGAGACAAAGCGGTTGACCATTTATCTTGTCTCAGATATTTCCACGCATCCAAATAGTGTTTAGGTACGTGTAAACATAGCATATACAGTAAAAAAATGTCATAATTGTCTGTGATTTGAAAATATAGAACGAAAGCAATGCTCTGTAAGAACTGTACAAAAATATTATTTGTTAACATATCTGTTCTGAAATGGATAGCTGATGCTAATAGAAATAATGGGTGTACAATATGAGCTTTATCGAAAGGCATCGAGACAATGGATAGAAATGTAGTACAACCATATATTTGCATCAAAGATTGTGTATTTCCATATAATTTCGCGTGTACAATATCCGTTATGCCGTGT
>Ga0206131_10006674_pt1 | contig 11759 bp, 11 predicted proteins | sample Helgoland_Spring_FD_148636 | JGI IMG/M metagenome (GOLD analysis project Ga0206131, IMG submission 148636) | Pelagic subsurface seawater microbial communities from Kabeltonne, Helgoland, North Sea - Helgoland_Spring_Bloom_20160517_1 | ecosystem: Environmental > Aquatic > Marine > Epipelagic ... | reverse complement strand
AAATTATTGAATTATAGTTGGATGTTTAAATAAAGGTTATTATATTATAGTTATAAATTTTTAAATTAGTTATTATGAATCTAGATGCAATCAAGCAAAAACTTGACACACTACAAAAATCTTCCAATAACAATGGAAGTAACAAAACTGACTACCCTCAGTTAAAAAAGTTTAAACCCTCTGTAGGGAAACAAACAGTAAGAGTTGTACCTTTTAAGTACAATAAAGATTATCCTTTTACTGAAATGAAATTTTATTACAATATTGGTAAATTTAGGATGCTTGCTTCTCCATTAAATTGGGATGAGAAAGACCCAATTGCAGAGTTTGCAAAGCAACTTAGAGGTACTAATGATAAGGAAAATTGGCGTTTAGCTAAAAAATTAGATCCTAAAACTCGTGTATTTGTTCCTGTAATTGTTAGAGGACAAGAATCTGAAGGAGTTCAGATGTGGGAATTTGGTAAATTGATTTATGAAGCATTCCTAAATTTAGCTGCTGATGAGGAAGTAGGTGATTTTTCTGACATTGTAAGTGGTAGAGATATTAAATTAGTTACTACTGGCCCTGATACTAATGGTACTAAGTATAATGCTACTACAATCTCCCCTTCTATGAAGCAGACTCAATTATCAATGGATAAAAAACAAGTTGAAACATGGTTAGAGGATCAACAAAATCCTAAAGAAACATATCGTCCACTTCCATTTGACACTCTTAAAGGTGCTCTTCAAGAATGGTTATCACCTGAAGAAGAGGAAGAAGGTGAAATTTCATCTGAACCTGCTGTAGCATTTGATGATGAAAAAGCTAACTCAAATTATAGCCTTTCTACAAAAAAGAAAGAAACTAAAGGAGACAAGTTTGATGATGTTTTTAATGATGATGAAATCACTAGCGACAATTTACCCTTTTAAATAAAGTTATATGGCAAAAAAAAGAAAATCACTGTCTGAGGCAGTAGATAAGGAATTGAAATCAAGTTTTAGTTTAGATTCTTTCAAAAATAAGAAAGGTTTAGCATCTAATGTAAAATTTAAATCACAAGACTGGATTCCTCTATCCCCAGCATTTCAAGAAGTAACCTCAGTACCAGGAATACCTTTAGGCCACATTTCATTACTCAGAGGTCACTCTGATACAGGAAAAACTACCGCGTTACTTGAGGCAGCAGTTGCTGCCCAAAAACGTGGTATACTTCCTATTTTTATTATTACAGAAATGAAATGGTCTTGGGAACATGCTAAAATGATGGGTTTTGAAGTTGATGAAATATTTGATGAAGAAACAGGTGAATTAATTGACTATGAAGGACAGTTCTTATATGTTGATAGAGAAACTCTACACACAATTGAGGATGTTGCTGCGTTTATTTTGGACTTAATGGATGAACAGAAAAAAGGTAATCTACCATACGATCTTTTATTTTTATGGGATTCAATTGGTTCAATACCTTGTGAAATGTCTATAAAATCAAATAAGAACAATAATGAGTGGAATGCAGGTGCTATGTCAACCCAATTCGGAAATAATGTTAATCAGCGTATCACATTATCTCGTAAAGAAAGCTCAAAATACACGAATACTTTAGTTTGTGTTAACAAAGTTTGGGCGGCTAAACCTGTTGTACCTATGGGACAACCTAAACTAATGAATAAAGGTGGTTTTGCAATGTGGTTTGATGCTACATTTGTAGTAACATTTGGAAACATTGCCGATTCTGGTACTTCAAAGTTGAAAGCTATTAAAGATGGTAAACAAGTAGAATTTGCTAAACGAACAAATCTACAAATTGATAAAAACCACATTAATGGTATACAATCTAGAGGAAAAATTGTTATGACACCTCACGGGTTCATTTTAGATAATGATAAAGATCTAAAAAGTTACAAAGAATCACAAAAAGAAGAATGGAAAAAAGTGTTAGGAGGGGGAGATTTTAACATAATTGAAGAAAACTCCGACACCTCTCAAGTTGAATCATTTGTTGCTGAACCTGAATAAAAACATATGAAAAAAGACCTTCTAAGTCTCCTTAATAATATACAAGAAACAGGAGAAGAATTGCCACAATCTGAACGTTACATGCTTATTGATGGGCTTAACTTATTTTTTAGAAATTTTAGTGCTATAAATGCGGTTAACCCAAATGGAGCTCATGTAGGAGGTTTAGGAGGATTTTTTCGTTCATTAGGATCCCTAATTCGTCAAATCCAACCAACAAAAGTGTTTGTTGTGTTTGATGGGAGAGGTTCTTCCAACAACAGGAAAAATTTAATACCTGAATACAAAGCAAATCGAAACACTTCACGAGTTACTAACTGGGAAGTATTTGAAAATTTAGAGGAAGAAGATGACTCTAAAATTGATCAAATCGTTAAAATAATTCAGTACCTAAAAACCCTACCCGTAAGAACTATATCAATTGATAAAGTAGAAGCAGATGATATAATTGCTTATTTGAGCGAAATATTACCAAAATCACCTGATGATAGAACTTTTATAGTATCAAGTGATAAAGACTACATCCAATTAATTTCAGAACAAACTCTTGTGTATAGACCTATAGAAAAAGAACTCTATACAGAGCAAACTGTAAAAGAAAAGTTTAATGTTACTCCCAACAACTTCTTACTTTATAAGTTATTAATGGGAGATAACTCTGATGGTATCCCAGGTATTAAAGGTTTAGGCCTTAAAAAACTCTATAAACTTTTTCCTGAATTAACAGGAGAAGATATGGAATTGGATGATTTGTTAGATTTATGTGAAAATAAGTTAGAAGAGCATGTAATATACGCTCGTGTTTTGCATGATATAGAATTATTAGAAACCAAACATAAAGTTATGGATCTATCAAACCCTATGATAGATGATAAAGATAAAATGTTTATAGATAAGTTTGCAGAAACTGAATCTATTAATTATCTTCCATCTCAATTTATTGAAATGTACCAACAAGACCAACTTGGAGGTATTATAAGAAATGTTGATGTTTGGCTTAAAGATAATTTTGAAAATTTGTTGGAAGATAAATAAATTATTGTTATATTTAAATAAAAGTTATAAAAAATGACGTTAAAATCAATTGACGAGTACGGACCGGTTTTCCAAATGAAAGTAATTTCTTCATTATTAACCCATAAAGAATTTTTACAAAACATAAATGATGTTTTAGATGAAGAATATTTTTCTAACCCTGCACATAAATGGGTTATAAATGAAATTTTAAACTATTACGAAAAATATCATACTACTATTTCAATGGATATTTTAAAAGTTGAAATGAAAAAAGTAGAAAATGAAGTACTTCAAGTTTCAATTAAAGAACAACTTCGCGAAGCATATAAAGCAGATATAGAAGATTTAACCTATGTTCAAGAAGAATTTTCTGCATTTTGTAAAAATCAACAACTTAAAAAAGCATTATTAAATAGTGTAGATTTACTTAAAGCAGGTGATTATGATTCTATAAAATTTATGATTGAATCAGCTATGAAAGCAGGCCAAGACAAAAATATAGGACATGAATATGGAAAAGATATAGAATCTCGATATAGAGAAGATCATAGAACAATTGTACCTACCCCTTGGGAACCCATTAATCAATTAATACAAGGTGGTTTAGGTAATGGTGATTTAGGATTAATATTTGGTAATCCTGGTGGAGGTAAATCTTGGACATTAGTTGCTTTAGGTGGATTTGCTGTTAAATTAGGATACAATGTAATTCATTATACTTTAGAATTAAGTGAATCATACACAGGTAGACGATATGATGCATTTTTTACTCATGTTCCTGTAGATACACTAGAAAAACACAAAACCAAAGTAGAAGAAACAGTACCCGAACTACCAGGAGAATTAATAATTAAAGAATATCCTATGGGTAAGACTACAATGTCTACAATAGAGGCTCATATTAAAAAAGTAACAGATTTAGGAATGAAACCTGATTTAATTCTTATCGATTATATTGATTTACTTTCAACAAAAAAGAAAACTGCTGATCGTAAGGGAGAAATAGATGATATTTATACTAGTACTAAAGGATTAGCAAGACAATTAAATTTACCTATTTGGTCAGTTTCACAAGTAAATCGTGCAGGTGCTAAAGATAATGTCATAGAAGGAGACAAAGCAGCTGGTAGTTACGATAAAATGATGATCACAGATTTGTCTATATCCTTATCAAGGAAAAAAGAAGATAAAGTTAACGGAACAGGAAGATTTCACATTATGAAAAACCGATATGGGATGGATGGCCTTACTTACCAAGTAAATGTAGATACTACTATTGGTAAAATAGAAATAGGTGATGTCTATGATGATGAAGCTGATACTGTTACACCTGGTTCTTCAAGTTACGAAAACTTTGACAATTTAGATCGTAAAATGTTAAAAAATAAGTTTTTCGAATTAAATTCATAACACTAAAAATTTTTTAAAAATGCCAAACAAATCAAATTTATTGAAAGAAAGAATAGTCTATAAACCCTTTGAATATCAGGAGGCAGCAGATTATTGGTTAAAACAACAACAAGCACATTGGTTACATACCGAAGTACCTATGATGTCAGACATTAATGATTGGAAACAAAATTTAACAGAAACAGAAAAAAACATAATTGGTTCTATTTTAAAAGGTTTTGCTCAAACAGAAACAGTAGTAAATGACTATTGGTCAGGATTAGTAACAAAATGGTTTAGAAAACCTGAAGTTATAATGATGGCTACAACATTTGGTGCTTTTGAAACTATCCATGCAGAAGCATACTCACTATTAAATGAAACTTTAGGGTTAGAAAATTTTGCTGAATTTATGGAAGATGAAGCAACAATGGCTAAAATTGAAAACTTAACAACTATTAGAGATAGTTTTAATAATGAAACAAGTACTCATGAAATTGCAAAATCTTTAGCTATATTTTCTGCCTTTACAGAAGGTGTAAATTTATTTTCTTCATTTGCTGTTTTACTTTCATTTAAAATGAGAAATAAACTAAAAGGTGTAGGACAAATAGTTGAATGGAGTATTAGAGATGAATCATTACACTCAGAAGCAGGTTGTTGGTTATTTAGAACTTTGATTGAAGAAAACCCTGAATTAAAAACACCTGAATTAGAGGCAGCAATTAATGAGGCAGCTTTACTTTCACTTAAACTTGAATTAGATTTTATAGATAAAGTTTATGAATTAGGTGATCTTGAAGGTTGTTCAAAATATGATCTTCAAAATTTTATCAAAAATAGAATAAACACAAAACTATCAGACCTAGGATATAGACCAATCATTTTAGATGTTGATTTAACAGCAGTTAAAAATATGAAATGGTTTGATTCATTAAGTGCTGGTAAACAACACACAGATTTTTTCGCAAATAGAGTAACAAATTATAGTAAAGGACACATTGAGTGGGATACTTCCTCAATATTTTAAATTATGGATAACAATTTAGTAGCAGATTACACACAGTGGGAAAAAGGTAAAGACTACCCTGAATTTTTAGATGAAGTAGCTTTAGCTACAATTTCAAAAGGATATCTTTTACCTGGTGAAACACCTAAAAAGGCATATAGAAGAGTAGCAAATGCAGTAGCTGATAGATTAAATCGACCTGATCTAGCTGGAAAATTCTTTAAATATATTTGGAATGGGTGGATTGGATTAGCTTCACCTGTTTTATCAAATACTGGAACAGATAGAGGCTTACCTATTTCATGCTTTGGAATTGATACACCTGACTCAGTTAGAGGTATTGGTTTAACAAATGCTGAATTAATGAGGTTAACCTCTTATGGTGGTGGGGTTGGTATTTCTTTATCTAAAATTAGAGGAAGAGGCTCACAAATTAAAGGAAATGGTAAAAGTGAAGGTGTAGTGCCTTGGGCTAAAATTTATGATTCAACAATTATAGCAACCAACCAAGGATCTGTAAGAAGAGGAGCAGCATCTGTTAATTTAAATATAAATCATTCAGATATAAAAGAGTATCTTCAAATTAGAAGACCTAAAGGTGATCCAAACAGACAATGTTTAAATTTACATCAATGTGTAGTTGTTGATGATGCTTTTATGAGACGGTTAAATGATCGGGATCAAGAAGCAATGGATTTGTGGTTAGAAATTTTAAAATCACGAGTTGAAACAGGTGAACCTTACATTATGTTTGAAGATAATGTTAATAAGGATAACCCTATGGCGTATCTAATGAACAATTTAAACGTATCAATGACCAATATCTGTTCTGAAATAACACTCCACACAGATGAAGAGCACTCGTTTATATGTTGTTTATCTTCGTTGAATTTAGCAAAATATGATGAATGGAAAGACACAGATGTAGTTGAAACTGCTATTTATTTTCTAGATGGTGTAATGGAAGAATTCATACAAAAAACCAATGGTCAAGAATCAATGATTCGAACCCATAGACATGCTATGAAAGGTAGAGCATTAGGATTAGGTGTAATGGGTTGGCATACATTTCTACAAAAGAAAAATTTACCCTTTAACTCTATTGCTTCAACAGCTTGGACACATACCATTTTTAGTAAGATAAAAATCCAAGCCGAAGCTGCTAGTAGACAACTAGCTCAAGAATATGGTGAACCACTTTGGTGTAAAGGAACAGGCATGAGAAATACTCATGTTTTAGCTATTGCCCCTACTGTATCTAATTCTAGAATTAATAACTGTTCAGCAGGTATTGAACCATACCCTGCTAATATGTACACATTTAATGGGGCTAAAGGTACTTTTATAGTTAAAAATCCTGAATTAGAAAGAATTTTAGAAGAAAATGGACATAACACAGAAAAAACTTGGGATCAAATTTTAGCTGATGATGGTTCTGTTCAAAACTTACCAAGTGAGGCATTAAAAGAAGATGATAAAGAAGTATTTTTAACATTTGCTGAAATAAATCAATTAGGTCTTGTACAACAAGCTGCACTTAGACAGAAATATATTGATCAAACCCAATCTCTTAATCTATGTTTTGCTCCAACTGACTCCCCAAGATGGATAAATCAAGTACATATGGAGGCATGGAAGCTAGGAATTAAAACCCTTTATTATCTAAGAACCGACTCAGTAATTAAAGGTGATTTAGGATCTAGAATTGCAGATTGTGTAAGTTGTGATGGTTAGTAATATTTATAATCAAACAATATTATGAAATTTGTAAAAGACATTTTAAAAGAAGACCTAAATGATGGTAAATACTCATCTAAAAAAACAATGGGAATTATTTCAGGAATTTTAGTTTGTGTTGCTTTTATAGGTGATGGATTTAATTTTTTCTCAGTAAATGAAACATTATTTGACTCAATGCTTATTTTTTCAGCCACTATGTTGGGTGTTTCAACAGTTAAAGCATTTGCTAAACCTACAGAAAATAAAAAAACAACCCTCCATGGATAAAATTATAACTTGTCCCAGTTGTGGAACTGAGTATGATATTACAATTACACCAAATTGTCCAACTCCTAAATCAAATTACCTTTGGATATTTGACAATGGCCACGGTGGTATAATAGATGGTGTATACCAAACCCCAGGAAAAAGATCACCTGTATGGCCTGATGGAACTCAATTATTTGAGGGAGAATTTAATAGAGCGATTGTAGATCGTTTAGTTAAGATGTGTAATGAAGCAGGTATTGAATGTGTTAATTTAGTAGACACACAAGAAGATGTACCACTATCTGAAAGAACAGATAAAGCAAACGATATTTACCGAAAAAGATTAGACCAGGATGGAAAATGCATTTACGTTTCTGTGCATGCAAACGGATTTGATGATGAATCAGCAAATGGCTGGTCAGTATATACTTCTATTGGCGAAACAAAATCAGATAAAATTGCAACAATATTATTTGAAAAAGCCGATAAAGAATTCCCAGACGAATATATGAGAAAAGACACTTATTCTGATGGTGATGTAGATAAGGAAGCTAATTTTTGGGTATTGTCTAAAACAATAATGCCCGCTATATTAAGTGAAAACTTTTTTATGACAAACTATGAAAACTGTCATAATTACCTCCAAAGTGAAGAAGGCAGAGATAGAATTGCCAAAATTCATTTTGAAATGATTCAAGAAGTTGAATCAAAACAAATAGTGTAACCCCCTAAAACCAATATAATGGATAAAGTAAAATCAATCGTAAATTCAGCATGGTTCCGAGCTGCCCTAGCAGGTGGAGTTGGTGCTGCGTTATTGTTAAAAGGTGCCGTATTATATGCAGGTATTGCATTCGGTATTGGAGTAAGAGAATTCTTACTTGCTTTTAAATCGTAATTAGATTTAACTAATATTTGGAGTCCCAATAGGGGCTCCTTATTTTACTCAATATGAAAAGATTTTTTCCCATATTAATTTTAATAGCTGCTTTAAGTTTAGCAACAGTAGCAGCATATTATAGTGTTTTTGGGATTAGTAAACTATTTTCTTCCCAAGCAACAGCTGTTATTATAATGGCAGGTATACTTGAGGCATCCAAATTAATTACCGCTTCTTATTTAGAAAGATTTTGGAAAACTATACATTGGCTACGTAAAACATACCTTATTACAGCGTTAATTGCTTTAATGGCTATAACTTCTTTAGGTATTTATGGCTTTTTAGTTTCTGCTTATCAAGAAACATCATATAAAATGCAAGCTGTAGATAAGCAAGTAGAAGTACAAGTTAAAAAACGTGATAGATATAATCAACAAATAATAGATATATCAAAAGAACAACAAAACATAAATAACCAAATAATCCAGTTAAGCGAAAATTTAGGTAATAATGTTATTCAATATACTAATAGTGAAGGTCAACTTATTACTACTCAATCCTCTGCAACACGTAGAATTATACAACAACAATTAGATACACAAACTGCTAGAAGAGACAGTATAGCTATAAAACAAGATGCTTTAAATGATAGTGTAACTAAACTTGATTTAAATATACTTGATTTAGAGACTAACTCAGATGTTGCCTCAGAAATTGGTCCTTTAAAATATGTTGCAAAAATTACAGGAAAAGATACTGATCAAGTAGTAAATTGGTTTATATTAGTTTTTATATTTGTTTTTGATCCATTAGCTGTTATGTTATTAATTTCTGCAAATAATCTTTTAGCTAATCGTTCTAAAAAAAACATTTACGGAGAAAAAAAAACTGAAGTTGTAAAGGAGGAGAAAGTAGAGATAAAACAGGAGGAGAGTAAAGCCGAGAGGGTTAAAGCCCCAACTCCACCCTCTACTCCTCCTTCTGCCCAAACTCAAATCCAACAATTACAAAACGAAATAAATAAAATAAATAAATCTGGTGCTTCAAGTAAAAAAACTGGTATAGCTATACAAAATTTACAAGCTCAAATTAAAAAAATAGATGATAATACTAAAACTTATTAGTATTTATACCCGATATGGCAGAAAAACCAGAAAATCCTAAAAAATTTAAGTGGGTACAAGAAGTATCTCAAGATGGTTCTATAAAATATAGACCAAATTATGAGGTATTTAAGTTTAAACCTCCTCCCTCTGAAATTATTGAGGCAAGGGTTAAATCCTCTTTATCTAGTGAAAATGCTACAAGTTCTTCATTTGCTGTAAGTGCTTCATATGCTACTAATGCAACAAGTGCTTCATATGCAGTATCTGCTTCATATGCAGTATCTGCCTCTGTTGAAATTAAAAAAGAAGTTTCTTCAAGCTATGCTGATTTTGCTAGTACTGCTTCTTTATCTTATATTGCAAATACTGCTTCATATGTAATAAGTTCTTCTATAGATGGAATTACAAATTATGTAAGAAATGATCAAACAAGTTCTATGTCTGTAGCTACTGCTTCATATGTTTTAGCTGATAATATAGATCAACCATTTAGCAATTTAACAGTTACTAATAATATAACAGCAGGTGCTAGTATAAGTGCAAGTAGTGGTTTATATGGTCGAGATTTATTTTTAGGACCAACTGCTAGATTCAACCATACAACTGGAGGTCAGTTTTTATTTTTAAATGATATAAATGCAAATAGTGTTAATATTACTAGCTCAAACATACAAACCACAGATATAAAAACAACTTCTGCTTCTGGTTCTTTTAGTGGAAGTTTCGAAGGTGATGGAACAAATATTACTGGAATAATCTCATCGTCATACGCTACAAGTTCTTCATTTGCTCCTAGCTTGTATAAAACAAATGGAACAATAGGAACATCTAGAACAGCTACTATTACAGACTCATTAACATGGTCTGGGGGGCAAGAAATTAGAACAACCAATAGTAGAATTTATAGAGAAATAACTCAAGCATCTGAATTACCAACTACATTAGTAGCAAATACAACATATATCATTAAAGGTGAAATCACTATTTCAAGTAATATAACTTGCACAGTTGAGGGTGTTGAAATTACAGGAATAGACAGAAACCTAGACCATATAATTTGGTCAGGGACTGGAGCTTTATTAACTGTAACGGATGTTAATTTTGGATTAAACAATGTTAGGTTTTCAAGTACACAAGCAGGTAATTCTATTTTAGTTGCTAATAATGTAGCAGCATCTGGATATAACAATGGTAGACTTAAAGTATTAACTATCTTTAATTGCCAATTTAGAGGAACTTATGATGTAATGGATATCAATGGTTTTGATTTAGTTGATATTAACAACACTTTATTCTTTTATATTAGAGCAACAAATTTTGGTTTACGTTTTAGAGATGTATCTAAATTAGAAATATCATCTTGTGAAATTATTCGTTGGTTTGATGAAAGCACAATACCTACCCCATCTGGTTACTCAACTGTTTCAATGGTAGAACTTCAAAATAACAATTTAGCATCATTTGGAGCTGTAAATATAAATGGTTGTATTATTCACCCACAACAAACACAAAATGGAATTGACATAGGAACAAGCAGTACTACGGGATTTGGAACAATAAGCTCCAACGCATTTGTTACAGTTGGGCTAACTACCGGTGAAATATTTTTACCTATTGCTAGTGGATTAGCTGATTACTCTCAGACTGCAACATATAACTATGATGTATTTGCTAACCAAGGAGTATTAAATAGTGTAAGTGGAGTAGTAATAACATTAAATGGAAACACAACCAATACTGCCCTATCATCAGGAACTCCTGCAGTTATTAATACTGGAGGAGGAGCAACACTTCAAGCAGGAGTACGATACAACACCACAGCAGCTGGTCGTGCTACATATGTAGGAACTAAACAAGTATATGTTTCACTACACTCATCCTTAACATATGAAAAGCAAGGAGGAGGTACAGACACATATAATTTTTATTATTACAAAAATGGTGTGTTACTTCCTGGATCTGGAACAGAAGTAGTTGGAAGATCATCTGGAGTACAAGATGAAGGGGTAATAGCATTAATTTATGGTACATTAATGACACAAAATGATTATATAGAAATTTATGTAGAAAATGTAGGAAGTAATGATAATATGTTAATTAAAGACTTCCAAATAGTAATAAGAGAATAATAAAAATATTTGTTTTTTTAAAGGTTATTAATTATATTTAGGTTATGAAAAAAGTAAAAATATCTCACGAAGTACCATTTTGTTTATTAAGTAAAAGTCTTGAATTTAATGACTATGATTATTGTTTACCTCATTTATTAGATCAAAATGAAGAGTATAGAACATTTTTTAATAATGTTAAAAGTATAGGTAGATATGTTGTAATGGATAATTCACTACATGAACTAGGAGAAGCA
>Ga0206131_10006657_pt1 | contig 11773 bp, 7 predicted proteins | sample Helgoland_Spring_FD_148636 | JGI IMG/M metagenome (GOLD analysis project Ga0206131, IMG submission 148636) | Pelagic subsurface seawater microbial communities from Kabeltonne, Helgoland, North Sea - Helgoland_Spring_Bloom_20160517_1 | ecosystem: Environmental > Aquatic > Marine > Epipelagic ... | reverse complement strand
GACTTTGATCGTCATGGCGGCAGTCAGGGTTGCAACAGCAAAAAGTCCGCCACCAAGACCGATAAGGGCAGCGCCAATAAAAAAGAGAATGGGTGAATTCATCGGTGCAGAGAGCAGAACCGCGCTAAACGCAGCGATCCCGATCATCACACCGCGACCCCCCATGCGAAACGGGTCAATTCCAAGCGAGAGCCAACGCGCGGCAAGGCCAAAGCCAAGCAAAGCACCACTTGCCCACATCGCAGTGAGCAATGTCGTTGCAGAAACAGACAGACCGAGAATTTCGCCGCCGTAAGGTTCAAGCAAAACATCCTGCATATTGAACGCCATCGTTCCGAGGAAGATCGTCACGATCAAACGCGTCACATTGTTTTCGTTGGCGAAGTCGGACCAAGCAACGCTGAACGCTGGCTTGGGCGCGCTTCGAACTTCACGGCTCATGGGAGAGAGCTTTTCCTGCTTCCAGAGTGCTATGATGTTCAAAATCAAGGTCATCACAGCTGCGCCTTGAACGACTTGCACCAGCAAAAGCGCCGAGTAATTGCGCAGCAGCGTGCCGATGATGACTGCCGACACTCCCATGCCGAGTAAGTACATCACATAAAGCAGTGATACGACCTTCGCGCGCGTTTCTTCTGATGCGCGATCTGCGGCAAGCGCAAGCCCCGCCGTCTGTGTCATATGCATGCCAAGCCCTGTGAGCAGAAAGGCAAGCGCCGCTGCGACTTGGCCGAACATGCCAGCATCCACCGCGGTATCGCCTGCCAAAACCAGCAGTGCCATCGGCATAATTGCAAGGCCACCAAACTGCCAAAGCGTGCCGAACCATAGGTAGGGAACTCGCTTCCAGCCAATCGCGGAGCGGTAGTTGTCGGACTTGAACCCAAGGATCGCGCGGAACGGCGCAATCAAAACGGGGATTGCGATCATCAAAGCCACGATCATCGCAGGCACTGAAAGTTCCACGATCATTACGCGGTTCAACGTGCCTAGTAGCATGACAGCCGCCATGCCGACAGAAATCTGAAATAGCGAGAGGCGCAAAAGCTGGCTCAGCGGCAAACCCTCGCTTGCGGCATCTGCAAACGGCAACATCTTCAGCGTCATGCTTTTGATGATGTTCTTGCTCGCGATCATGCACGGAACCCCAGCGCTTGGGAGATATAGAAGCCGGATGAGACACGTTCAATCTCGCGGATTTTGCCTTTGGTGGCAGCTGCGATTTTAAAGGATTGATGCGGGATCATTGTGGGCGAGCGATCAGAGCGCGGAAACAGTTTTCCAGCGCGCCACATCATCATCAACAAAGGCGTGCGCGGCGCGACAGTGAACGCCATATTGCCGCTGAGGCGCGGCGCAAGCCCATCCAAAATCTGGCCAATATCTTCGGCCGTATAGTAGATTAAACTGTCCATCGCGACGATATGATCAAAAAGACCAAGACGCTTATCAAGCATGTCACCTGCGGAGAATGTGAGTGATCCGGCAACACGATCAGGGCGACGTTTCTGCGCGATATCAATAAGCTGCGGTGAAATATCAACGCCAACCACATCCGCACCGCGCTTGGCCAACTCAAACGCCAAAGCGCCTGTGCCACAGCCCGCATCGAGTACTCGCGCACCGTGCAAATCAAGCGGCAGTTGAGAGAGTAGCACATCTCGCATGCGATTACGTCCTGCACGTACAGTGGCGCGAATGCCCGACACGGGCGCATCTGATGTCAGCTGCTCCCATGTGCGGGTCGCGGTCTTATCGAAATAAGTTTCGACGTGCGTGCGTGTGGCTTCATAGGTCATTTAGTCGAAACCCAACAATTCAAAGATCTCGCGATCAGGAAGGGGATCGGGTGCCAGCGGTAGCGTGCCGTTGTAAAGCGTCTCTGCGAGGCGGATGTATTCCTTGCGGACCTGAACGATGTCTTCCTCGTCAGGCATCTCGAAGAGCGTCTTTTTCTTCAAACGCGAGCGACGGATCGCATCCAGATCCGGCATATGCGCGATGCGGCTGAAGCCGACTGTGTCACAATAGCGATCCACCTCATCCGTGTCCTTGGAGCGGTTGGCAACACAACCCGCAAGACGGACTTTGTAGTTCTTCGATTTCGCCTGAACCGCCGCAATAATCCGGTTCATTGCATAGATGCTATCAAAGTCGTTCGCCGTCACGATCAACGCGCGATCTGCGTGCTGCAAAGGCGCTGCGAAGCCACCGCACACAACGTCACCAAGCACATCGAAAATCACCACATCGGTGTCTTCGAGCATATGATGCTGCTTGAGCAGTTTCACGGTCTGACCAACCACATAACCACCACAACCCGTGCCCGCAGGCGGACCGCCAGCTTCCACGCATTTCACACCGTTGTAACCTTCGGCAACGTAGTCTTCTGGGCGCAGCTCTTCCGCGTGGAAATCAACGCCTTTCAGGATATCGATCACAGTTGGCTGCAAGCGTCCCGTCAGGGTGAATGTGCTGTCATGCTTGGGATCACAGCCAATTTGCAAAACGCGGTGACCGAGCTTGGAAAACGCAGCAGACAAGTTCGACGAGGTCGTCGATTTGCCGATGCCGCCTTTGCCGTAAACGCTGAAAACCTTCGCGCCTTCGATTTTCGAACTCTCGTCCTGATGGACCTGCACGGATCCTTCACCGTCGCCACCAAGGTTCGGAATGCTTCTATCAAGTGGGCTCATTTTGGTCCCTTTCCATAAGTTTGGGTCATTCGGCTGCAATGCCCTCTAATCTGTCTTCAATGGCATCGGCTGCATTTTGCAGGGCCTCCAACGTGTTGGAATCTGGCGTCCAATAATCGCGATCTGATGCTTCGAGCAGACGGTTCGCCATGCGCATCGACGCTTGTGGATTAAGGTCGGCGAGGCGCTGACGCATCGCGTCATCCAGTACGAAGGTCTCGGAAAGCTCTTGGTAAATCCAAGGATCGACTTTTCCTGTTGTTGCGGACCAACCCACGGTATTGGTGATATGCGCTTCAATCTGGCGCACGCCTTCGTGGCCGTGCTTCAAGAGCGGTTCAAAGAATTTCGGGTTTAAACTGCGTGCGCGGGTCTCTAGAGAAACCTGTTCTTGCAAACTGCGCACTTTCGCGCCACCACGCGTTTGATCGCCGATATAGACAGGTGTATCGGCACCGTTTTTGGCGCGTTTTACTGCGGCGGCAATGCCACCCAGTGTGTCAAAGTAATGATCAACAGACGTGATACCCAGCTCGACAGATTCAAGATTCTGATAAGCAAGTTCGACGTTAGAGAGCGTATCTTGCAGCAATTCTGATTGCTTGGATGCTTCGCCATCAACACCATACGCAAAGCTTTTGCGCGACTGATAAGCATCGGCGAGATCGCCATCGTCTTCAAAAGCGGAACTATCAACGAGTTGATTGACGTTAGAGCCATACGCGCCCTCAGCATTTGAGAACACACGCAGCGCCGCGGTCTGCATATCGCAGCCGTTGGTTTCCATGAACTTCAACGCATGTGCGCGGATTGGGTTCAGGGCGAGCGGCTCATCCGCCTCAGCACATTTCAGCGCAGCATCGGCGAGAAGTTTGGTCTGCAAAGGCAGTAAATCGCGGAAAATGCCAGACAGGGTCATCACCACATCAATGCGCGCACGACCAAGCGTTTCCAGCGGCACAAGATCAGCACCACACAAACGACCATTTCCATCAAAACGCGGGCTCGCCCCCATAAGAACAAGCGCTTGTGCGATAGGGCCGCCATTGGATTTAATGTTGTCAGAACCCCAAAGAACCAGTGCGACAGTTTTGGGCAAAGTGTCGTGTGTCTTAAGCAACTCAGCCGCTTGCAAAGCACCGTCTTCCATCGCGTAGGCGGTTGGCATGCGGAAGGGGTCGAACGCGTGAATATTGCGACCCGTGGGCAGAATATTAGGTGCGCGGATCACGTCACCACCGGCGACAGGCTTGATAAATTCACCATTCATTGCACGCATAAGCGCGTCGAGCTCAACTGACTTTGTCAGATGCACTCGCGCAGTTTCGCGCGCTTTCACATCGCCAAAGCTCATCTGATCGAGCGTGTTTTGCACAGACTCTTCAGTGAGTTCACGCCCAACGATGTGAAGCCCATCAGGAATCAGTGCTTCTTCGGTCTCTAGCAGTTTCAACCAAAGCTGATCGAGTTCATCAGACTCTAGATGCACTGTATCTGCTTGCGCGCGGATCAGCTTTTCAAGTGCCGCGAGCCCTTCATCTGCAGGGTTCATACTGCGCCATTTGGTCAAGCTGTCCTTAAGATCGGCAAGACCACGATATAGACCAGATGCCTGCAAAGGTGGCGTTAAATGCGTGATCGTCACAGCGTTAGAGCGGCGTTTTGCGAGCGTCGCCTCAGACGGGTTGTTCGCGGCATAGAGATAGACATTGGGCATGTTGCCCATCAAACGATCAGGCCAGTCGTTACCACCACATCCGTTTTGCTTACCGGGCATAAATTCAAGCGCGCCGTGCATGCCAAAATGTAGTACAACATCGGCTTTCAGTTCATGCTTGAGGTACTGGTAAAAAGCACTGAACGCATGGGTTGGAGCAAAGCCGCGCTCAAAGAGCAGGCGCATTGGATCGCCCTCGTACCCGAACGTGGGCTGCACGCCGACAAAGACATTGCCGAACTGTGCGCCAAGCACGAAAACTTCGCGACCATTGGATTGCACACGACCCGGTGCTGCTCCCCATGTTGCTTCGATTTCATCGAGCCATGGTGTATTGGTCACCAACGTATCGGCGCTAATGCGCGCGGCAACATTAGCGTCTTGACCAAATGTTTGCGCGTTGCCTTTGAGAATCGCTTCACGCAGGTCATCGACGCTCGCGGGAGGCTCAAGATCATAGCCTTGCGCTTTCATCTCATGCAACGTGTTGAACAGGCTTTCGAACACAGAAAGATAAGCAGCCGTTCCAACGGCGCCAGCATTCGGGGGAAAGCCAAACAGCACGATGCCAACTGTCTTGTCCGCGTTCTCTTTGCGACGCAAAAGCGCGAGGCGTTCAGATTTTTCAACCAAAGCATCAATACGCTCTACGCAGGGTGCCATCGCTTTGACGGACCCAATCGCTTTGCATTTATGCGCGCAACCTGCGCAGCCACCAGGCGCATGACGACCCGCAAAAACAGTCGGGTTCGTTGCGCCATCAATCTCTGGCAGGGCCACTAACATGGTCGCTTCAATCGGGCTGAGACCTTGCTCACCTCCAGCCCATTCAGAAAGCGTTTGAAACTCTAAAGGCTGGGCTGCGACATAAGGCACATCAAGCGCGCTGAGGGCATCAACGGCGCTGTTGCTATCGTTGTACGCTGGGCCACCCACCAGTGAGAAACCCGTCAAGGACACAAGCGCGTCGATCGTGCCAAGGTAGTATGCTTTAATCGCGGGGCGTCCATCAAGACCGCCTGCGAAGGCTGGAACAACGTTCATACCGCGTGCTTCAAAGCTGCGAATAACCTGATCATAATGCGCTGTATCGCCTGCCAGAATATAGCTGCGTAGCATCAAAACACCGATAGTCGGACCCGTACCCTTGCGCGGTAGATCAGCGATATTCGATGCAATGTGATGGTCGGGCAGATCGGGGTGATAGAGACCCGTTTCAGGATACTCAATTGGCTCTGCGGCTTTCACACCGCGCCATTCAGCACGCGAAGAATAGCGTGAAATCAAGAAGCGTACGAGGCTTTCGATATTGTCGTCCGAGCCGCCAAGCCAGTATTGCATGCTCAGGAACCAAGCGCGTAGATCTTGCGATTTACCGGGGATCATCTTGAGGATCTTGGGCAAGCGGCGCAGCATTTTCATCTGACCCGCGCCAGAACCACCTGACTTTTTCGACGGCTTGAGCTTCTTGAGCAAAGCAATCGCACCCGTCGCAGGGCGCATCATGTCGAGATCGCCCATCTTGGTCAGTTGAACAATCTCTTGATCCGCGATCACACCGACCATCGCATCGCACGCATCACGGCGTGCTTTGAGATCAGGCAAGATCATCTGAATGTGCTCTTCTAAGAAGATAACAGAACTTACTACGATGTCTGCCGTTGCGATATCGGCCTTGGCTGCGTCAAGCGCGGCTGTATCCTTGGCCCATTCCGCCGCCGCGTGTATCTTCAACTGCAACCCTGGAAAATCCATCGCCAAAGCAGGTGCAACCCGCGCAGCAGGTCCCGCCGCGTGGCGGTCCAACGTCACAAGAACGACGTTGTATGGGGTATGCGTTACATCATCGCGCAAAGTGTGCTTTGGCCTCGTAAAGTGTGTCGATAGAGATTTGATTGAGGCCGCGCTCGGATGCGTAGTTTTCGGTGTTGCGGCGTGCTTTGCCGCGCACGAAGAACGGGATTTTTTTCAACTCTCGCTCAGCATCAGAGAGCCAGATGACGTTGTCCGATGTTTCGGGCGCGCTGTGTACAACTTCCAAAGTAGAGGCTTCAGATGGTTTAGGCGCATGACCGCCATGATGGCTTGGGCCAGCGGCATCGTTGAATTCAAAATCTTCGCGGAACATGTGCAGCAGATGCTCTTCCAGACCCATGACAAGCGGGTGAATCCATGTATCAAAGAGCACATTGGCACCCTCAAACCCCATTTGGGGGGAGTAACGTGCAGGGAAGTCTTGCACATGCACTGGCGCAGAAATGACAGCACAAGGAATGCCAAGACGCTTGCCGATATGACGTTCCATCTGTGTGCCGAGGATCATCTCTGGCTGAAGCTCTTCAATCGTCTTTTCAACGAGCAGATAGTCGTCCGTGATCAACGCTTCGACGCCATAATCCTTCGCAACAGCGCGCACACCACGTGCCATTTCGCGGTTGTAACAGCCCATGCCAACGACTTCGAAACCCATTTCATCACGCGCAACGCGCGCGGCGGCTTTGACGTGGGTGCCATCTCCGAAAATGAAGACGCGTTTGCCGGTGAGATAGGTGCTATCGACCGAGCGTGACCACCAAGTTTGGCGCAGACGGTCGCTGTCAATCTCGTTCGTAGAACCGCTTAGATGACGTATTTCTTCGATGAAGTCCCACGTCGCACCAGCGCCGATTGGAATGGTCTTGGTGTAAGGCTGATTAAACGTGCGTTCACAATAACGCGCAGCCATTTCGCCTGTTTCAGGGTAGAGCAATACGTTGAAATGCGCTTGGCCCATCTTGGCGATATCAGCAGGCGTGGCCCCCATGGGCGCGCAGATATTCACTTCGATCCCTAGTTCATAAAGCAGGTTGGTGATCTCAGAGACATCATCGCGGTGGCGAAACCCAAGGGCCGTTGCACCGATGATATTACAGCTTACGCGCTCTGTCTTTTCCATCGGCTTGGCAAGGTGCTTGACGATCTGAAAGAACGTCTCATCCGCGCCAAAGTTTTCTTTGCGCTGATAGCTAGGCAGTTCCAGTGGGATCACTGGGATATCGAGACCCATGGTTTCTGCCAAACCACCGGGATCGTCTTGAATCAACTCCGCTGTACAAGACGCGCCAACGATGATCGCTTCGGGCTCAAACCGATCATAGGCGTCTTGGCAGGCTTCTTTGAACAGACCGGCGGTGTCGGCACCCAAATCGCGTGCTTGGAAGGTTGTGTAGGTCACAGGTGGGCGGTGATCGCGGCGCTCGATCATTGTGAACAACAGATCTGCATATGTGTCGCCTTGAGGGGCGTGCAACACGTAGTGTAAACCCTTCATCCCCGTTGCGACGCGCATTGCGCCAACGTGAGGCGGGCCTTCGTATGTCCAAACTGTTAACTTCATTCCGCGGCGACCCCGAGGATTGATTTACGACGCAATGGACGTGCAAAGAGCGAGGCGAGATCGCCTGCCTGTTCGTAAAAATGCACAGGCGTGAAAACCAGCTCGATAGCCCATTTGGTGCTAAGACCTTCGGCCTCAAGCGGATTAGCCAAACCCAAACCACAGACTGTCAAATCAGGATGCGCCTCGCGGCAGCGATCCAATTGCAAATCCACATCTTGGCCCTCGGATATCTGTGGACCAGCGGGTAACAGATCCAAATCTGGCCCATGCAATGCGTCGTGAATGTAAGGCATGCCCACTTCAATCGCGCTCATCCCGCATTCACGGGTCAGGAAACGCGCAAGAGGAATTTCAAGCTGGCTGTCAGGGAAGAAAAACACCGACTTGCCGTCCAATGCTTCAGCCGCTTGTGCAACTGCTTGGCGCGCGCGACGGCGTGGGGCTTCTGTGGTTTGCTCAAAAAGGTCATCTGACACGCCGAACTCAGCGGCAATCGCGGCAAGCCAAGCTGTTGTGCCTTCTTCGCCCAAAGGGAAAGGCGCGGCGAGATGGCGTGCACCACGGCGCACAAGCGCTGCATGTGTTTCGCCGAGGAAGGGTTGGGTTAAAGCGAAGACTGTGTTTGGCCCAATTTGCACATCCGCATCAATCGTGCGGGCAGGCAGGACTTGGACGTTCTTGATACCAAGACCGTCGAGCAGCCCAAGCATTTGATCCTCGACCACATCGGGCAAGGCACCGACGACAACCAAGTTGCGTGCGTCGGTCTTCGGCAAGACGGGAACCATTGCTGCAAGACACGCATCTTCGCCTTGGGTAAAGGTCGTTTCAATCCCAGAGCCGGAATATTCCAACACGCGCACTTTGGGCGCATAGGCTTGCGTCAGACGTTCAGCAGCACGGTTCAGATCAAGCTTGATCACTTCGGATGGGCAAGAGCCGACGAGGAACAACTGACGAATATCAGGGCGACGCGAGAGCAGCGTTTCGACTTCGCGATCAAGTTCCGCATGCGCGTCGTTCAATCCAGCGAGATCTGATTCTTCGAGAATCGCTGTGCCGAAGCGTGGTTCAGCGAAGATCATCACGCCAGCTGCGCTCTGCAAAAGATGCGCGCAGGTGCGCGACCCAACCACCAAAAAGAAAGCGTCTTGCATTTTACGGTGCAGCCAAATGATGCCTGTGAGGCCACAAAACACTTCACGTTGACCGCGTTGCTTGAGGACAGGTGCAGAGCGGCATCCGCCAGTGACGGGAGGGGGCGCTAAATCGTTCATGCCGCGAGCTCCGATTGAAGGCGCGCAGCGCGCAATTTCCACAGGAATTGACCTGCATTCACGACGTAAGTGGCATAGGCCATTAGCACGATTACGATCAGCGCTTCTGGACCGATACTGCCCGTCAAGAGACCATATAGATAAAGGGTGTGAAGCCCGATCACGACGAAGCTGATCACGTCTTCCCAAAAGAACGCAGGGGCGAAAAGCCACTGTCCGAACACCACCTTTTCCCAGATCGCACCAGTCACCATGATGAGATACAAAAGGAACGTTTTCGCGATGATGGAAACGGTTGCAATTTCATAGCCAGCACCTGTCGTAAGGTAGCGCAGAACCAGCACCAGAGAGACCAGAAAAACTGCGAATTGCAGGGGTGCTAGAATGGCCTGAACAGTGGTCCAAATGCTGTTGTCACGGCGCACGCGCTGCTCGGGCGTGTACAGCCCGATCTGTTCTTGTGCTGTTCGTGACGTGCTTGTCATGTGATCCCCTGAGACGGCTTAGCCTTTGATAAAATTTGGCAGCATAGAGTGTATCTGTCAACTTTGATTTACACATTAAAGCCAGTATTTGACTGCGAAATGTGAGTTTTCTGTTAATTTTGGCGAAATAGTCCAAAAGTGTCATGATTTATTGACATATTTGACGCGATGCGAAACGATGGCACCATCTGTTCCGATTTTGGGCAGTGGGATTGAAGCTGCTTACCTTCGGAGGGGTGATGTGATCTCGAATCAAACGGCCGTGTTGCCGCGCCCTTTGAACAAGGTTGATGACGTTGCTATTCGCGCTCTTGCGGTATTGGCGGCGTCCAACGATCAGCATGCCTCCCGAAAACTCAAGCCCAATCTGCACACCGACCCAGAATTCGTTCAGGAATTGGTGAAACGTCTCTATGTCGCGTCGACGTCGTCTGACCGGCATGAAATTACGGATGTTATCAAAGAAATTCAGTCAAAACACGTCGAAATCGAAGACATCATTTCGGTGCTCGTGCCTAAGACGGCACTCAGGCTTGGCCAGAATTGGGCTGAAGACACTGCATCGTTTGGCACCGTCACAATCGGATGCGCGCGGTTGCAAGCCTGTGTTCATCATCTTGAGCGGTCTTTCGCAGAGCGTCCTTTGCGAAAAACTGCGCAGTCTGGCAATTTCTTAGTTGCTGTACCAGAAGGGGCGCAGCATACACTTGGTGCCGTAGTGCTTGCCGCCCAGCTTCGCCAAGCAGGTGCGGTGGTGCAATTGGTCTTGGACGCAAGCGCGGAACATATGTCTAAACGCGTCAAAACAGAGCAATTTCAAGCGGTTCTAATTTCAGCGTCAATTGGTCAAAACATTGAGAGCTTGCGCCAGTTCGTGCAGGCCTCTCGCGATAGGGAAAACCGGTCGAATGTTATTGTCGGGGGTAGCCTTCTTGGCGTCCAATCTGATCTGGACGCTAGGGTGGGGGCTGACGCTGCGACTAATAAATGGCAAGAGGCTATAAAATTGGGCCTGTGGGGGTTGCCGTGCAGGCAGGTCGCCCTTTAAAGGAGCGTAAAAATACGTGCGTATTGGTAGTGAGAGCCCAATCAAAGGACTTCGATGAATGACGTCAGATGGTGAAATGTCTTGGACAGGCGGAGTGATCCCAGCGATCGCACCGGACGCTGTTGCGGGCATCGTATCTGGCATATCGGATCTGGCTCTTATGGTGTCACACTCAGGTCAGATCAAAGCCGCGCAATCAAGTGCGAGCCTCACCGAGCTCGATGATATGACATCTTGGATCGGTCGCCAGATCCAAGATTTTCTGACAGTTGAATCAGTCCCAAAATTCGAAAGCCGTTTGGCGCGATTTTTGGAGCAGGATACCGCAGTGCAACCGGTTCAGGTGAACCATGTAGCGTCTGAAAATAATGCCGAATTCCCTGTGCGCTACAGCTTTCATAGCACTGGCTCTGAAGACACGCTTCTCGTGCTTGGCAATGACCTAAGTTCAACAGCAGAAATTCAGCAACAATTGGTCGCCGCGCATATCGCGTTGGAAAACGATTACGAAGCTCAGCGCGAACATGATCTTCGCTTTCGTGTTTTGCTTGAATCTTCTGATCTCTCGACGGCTTTCATTTCAGTGCGCACGGGCAAGACTGTCGCTTGCAACTCTGCTTTCGAGACGATGTTCAGCAAAAATCGTGAAGTGTTGATTGGTGCCTCGTTTGCACAGGAGTTCAAAGCGAAGGGCAGGGGTGATCTGGTCGACCAGCTGGTCTCTGCTGCGTCAGAACAATTGCGCGCCGCGGTCGCCGTTAAAAGCGCCGATGAGAAAGTAAACCTAAGCATCAAGCCGACCCTCTATCGCGGTGCCGACGGCGCAATGTTGCTGTGCAAGATCAGCACGGATAGCGCACAAGATGTGCCAAGTGATCGGCTACAATCCCAGCTCATGGATCTTTATCATCATGGCGTTGACCCGATTGTCTTTGTGGAGGGTGCGGGCCAAATTTTAAGCGCTAATGATGCATTCTTGAACTTTACTGACGTCACGCATTCGCAAAGCCTGAAAGGGCGTGCGATGATCGATTTCTTCAGCCGTGGTGCGGTTGATTTGAACGTTATGCTTGAAAACGCGCGACGCACTGGCAGTATGCGCCTCTATGCAACAAAGGTGCTCTGCGAACATGGCAGCGAGCGTGCGGTCGAAATCTCAACCACTTTGCTA
>Ga0206131_10006652_pt1 | contig 11777 bp, 11 predicted proteins | sample Helgoland_Spring_FD_148636 | JGI IMG/M metagenome (GOLD analysis project Ga0206131, IMG submission 148636) | Pelagic subsurface seawater microbial communities from Kabeltonne, Helgoland, North Sea - Helgoland_Spring_Bloom_20160517_1 | ecosystem: Environmental > Aquatic > Marine > Epipelagic ... | reverse complement strand
AAGAAGGCTGTTGTTAATGCGGTGGCTCCTAACAGTGTTCAACCTGTACTTAAGAAGGCTGTTGTTAATGTTGTGGCTCCTAATAAATCCAAATTAATTTCTCTTGTTGGTCCTAACAGTGTTCAACCTGTACTTAAGAAGGCTGTTGTTAATGTTGTGGCTCCTAATAAATCCAAATTAATTTCTCTTGTTGGTCCTAACAGTATTTAAGAAGGCTGCTGTTAATTCGATGGCTCCTAATAAATCCAAATTAATTTCTATTGTTTTACACCATTGTAAGTAAGTTTATTAAATATAATATTATTTTTATTATATTTAACTATTTTTTATTATTCATAAAAGGATCAATTTCTTAATTTGTTTTGAGTAAAGTCAGACCTATACGACCCAACCTATTACATAAAAATATACTTACTTGGAATCGCTCCACAGTGAAGAAGAATCGGCATATCACGGGGTGGTATGGGTCTAGACATGATTACATTATCTACAAACAGCCATCACTATTTATGCCTGTGGATGTTGTGGATTAATCGTTCGAGAAGCAGCATCAGCAGCAGCAGCAATTACTAAATCTTGTGCCTCAGCAAAGGCTATTTGTTGAGCTGTGGTTGTTAATTGTGATTCAGGGCCACCAAGATCGGTAATCTCAGTAAGGGCGGCAGTGAGGTTGGCGGCAGCGAGCTCGACGTTCCCTTGATCTATCGCGAGTCGGGCTTCGCTCTGAGTCACAGCATTATCAGCTATGGTTAAGGCGTTTTGGGCAGTAGCGACGTTTCCGTTGGCTTCAGCAACATCACCATCAGCGGCTATACGTGCATTTTCTTTAATGGTGACGTTTCCAGCGGCAGTGGCGGCGCCTGTAACAGCATTATCATATGCGAGTTGAGCATCCGCGGTAGTCTGAGTAGCGGTGGCGAGGTCTGTGTCGGCTTGAGTTTGTTCCACCTTTGCTGCGGCAAGGGCGTCCCGGTTGGTAATGTTGTCTGGACTGCCCTCAAGTCTAGTCACCTCAGCATCCCAATCGTCCTTTTCACCTTGAGCAGTGGCTTGATCAGCTATGGCAGCAGTCAATGAGTCGGAGTAGTTGGGTGTAGGGATCCCAGTCTCAGGGTCAACAACACCTAGCTTCTCCAGGACTAAAGCATCTGCGACACCTTTAGCAGAGTCGGCTAACCCCTCGGCGGTTAAGGCATCGGCGGCGACTTGGGTGAGGGTTTTACCATCAACGTTCGTGTCGGTTGTTACTTTGACAGCAGCATTGTAATTATCTAGTGCAGTTGCTGCTACAGCTATATATCCTGTAACAGACTTGTTAAGACTCTCATATTCTTCATCATACTCACCTCTGGCTGTAGTCAGAGCGGTTACTAAAGGTACTAGGTCGGCGATTTTCTGGCCTATTTCAGATTGTTTGGCGTACTCAGCTATAGCAGCAGTATTGAAGACAGCAATTGAAAGTGCTGAAGGAGCATTATCTGCGTCTACAAATCCAAGACCATCTAAATAGTCACCAGATAGATCTATAAGAGGACTACCGTGTACCAATAACTTTGTAAAAGCAAAGAGTTCGGCGGCAGTGCGGTCTGTGGCGGCGCCTAAGGAAGCGACGGGCATAGCCCCTGATACTTTAGACAATGTGTGATCATCACTATCACCAGTGAAACCAATACCTGTGATTGCATTGGCATTGACAGCTGTGTAGGTAGCTCCACCATTATTTCCGGTAATTGTCATATTATTAAGAAGAACATCAATAGAGTCAATAGTTGGGCGAGTCCACCAGCGAGCAGGAGTAGATGAAGTCGATATTGGGTTAGGGAGGGCGGCCTGAGTGTATAGAGCGGTGGGGATGTTGGCAATAGATAAAACACTGGAAACTGTGACCTTAAAGTCGCCAGCAATATATTCGATACCGGTGTTTGATGTAACTGTAAGAGAGGCAGGCATGTCAGGGTATAAGAAGTTCGCAGAATATGGATTTCCATAGGTGGCAACTGTGTTGCCTACAGGTGCTACATATTCCACAACAACATTGTAACTTTCTATAGTATATCCATTATTATTATTGTTGGCCGCCTTTACAAAGGTAATTACAGGATCAGCATTGACCCTGGCTACACTGATAGTAGGAGTAGCGGGACCTACGGGATCCTTGAATGCGTATAATGTTGCAGATTGCGTTACAGAATATACAGTTCCCGCAATGCCATTCGCATCAACTACACTGTGTGTAAATACTATAACTTTATTGGTGGCGGCGGCATTAATATCATCATAAGACAGTACTGCTGTGTTGGTGGTGTTGCCGGTGTCAACATCATTAAATGTTTGGGAAATTGCGTATACACCGGCACCAGTTGCTCCGGCTTCAACACTCATAGTTTGAAGACCTGCAGCGCTCACACTGGTCATAGTTACAGGGCCTAATGTGGGCATAATCATTTGGTAAACCGTTTGGTTGGTTACTAGATTTCCTAATTTAGATGGACTATTTGCGAAATATTCCTTGATTGCAACTTTGACGTTAATTGAAGTCGCGCTGTTGGTGAACCATGAACGAGGAATAGTGGCAGGGAGGAGGGTATAGGTCTCGCCGACGGGAAGATTGACAAGAGCCTCATCTTGGTCAACCTCTAGGAATACAGTGTCGTCAGATTTAGCTACATACATTTTGTACGAAGTGGGTTGATCGTCGTCATCGCTTGTTTCAGTTTTCACCCATTTAGCACTGATGATGGCGGCATTTGTCGAGTCAAATTCACCATTAAGTAATGCTGTTGCTACTGTCACCTCGGAAACTAGACCAGCGTTGTCGTTAGGTTCACCTGAAAAGGCGGCTACATTTCTAGGACCATATTGAAGGCTGCCATCTGCAGCAGTATTAGCAAATTTGGCGTATATCTCGTATCTTGATCCATTAACAAGAGGGGTAACCTCAAATGTGTATGTACGGGTATTACCATCAACAGATCCGGCGGTGCCTGTAATAGTAGAATTAGCAATTGTACCAAGACCGCCAGGAACTGTTTTATGGACAGTTAATTTGATTTGGTCAGACACAAGATTTTTAGAATCAACTGTCGCAACAATGGTTAATTTGTTGTTGCTGGGAGTCACAGATACTTTGACTGGTGCTGAGGGAAGAGCAAATTGTAGGTAATACATTTGGTTAAGGGCTGTTGCACCAGCAATGGTGGTTACGGCATCTTCAACTTCTGCTCCATTCGTATCGAATTGTTGGGCAGACATAGATAATGCTGGTGAAAGGCTTCCCAACTTCATAAGAGCGAGATTATCTGCTCCAAATAGAGTAGTTAAATCCGCATCTGTAAGTTCAAATGAACCAGGAACAGCAACAGTAGCAGGGAAAGACTTATCAATTGATCCTAGAGAATCAAATATCGATGATACAAAAGTAATGACAATATCAGTGGTGTTCTCATCCGTGGGTGTGGCTGACAACTGGATGCCAGCGTTATTAGTTTGTGCAATAACTAAAGTAGACATTTTATAATATACGCATTTATTATTATTTTCTAAAAATAAATTATTTTAAAGTAAATTATTTTAAAATAAATTATTTTCTAAATAGTTGACTATTAATATCTATTATTTTTACAATTAATTTTAGATATTAAACGATAAGTATACTAAATATTATTGATGTGATCCAAAATATATGAATTATTTCTAAATCTTTCTATTGTTTTAAAGATATAATTATATTATTTATAATTATTGGACCAATATGATGTCGTTTATAGTTGATTATTTTACTATTACAATGTTGTTATGATGCGATTTATATTGGGTTATAATATTATGATATTATTCATAGTATAATAATGACTGTAAATTATTATTGACGATATAAAAATAATTATAATTTAATAAAAATAATTATTTTTTTTTGTTAAGTGATTTTGTTAAGTGATTTTTAAAAGCACTTAAGATCTGGCAGCGGCTCTAGCGGCACCAGCGGCAGCACCAGCAGCGGCACTGGCAGCTCGCCCTAAAGCGGCGGCCTTACCAGCAGCCTTACCTGCGGAAGCAGCGGCGCTGGCAGCTCTGGATGCGGAAGCACTTCTGGCAGCAGAAGCAGCTCTTTTAGCAGCCTTAGCAGCACCCTTGGCGGCACCAGCGGCAGCAGAGGCAGCACGGGAAGCACCCTTGGCAGCAGCCTTTCTTGATGCACGAGCTCTTTTAGCAGCCTTGGATGCGGATCTGGCAGCGGATCTGGATGCGGATCTTCTAGCGGAACGTCCTCTGGACGCGGATCTTGATCTTCTCATTGACTTGGACATTTTATATATAATACTTACAAAAAAATATAAACTCACTTTGATTTTATATTTTATATTTGATGACTCACTCACTCATGATTCTCTCTAAAAATACAATATTATTCCTAAATTACCTAATTACCTAATTACCTAATTACCAAATGGTGTCTGTGTTATGCCACCACATCCCATCGCCCTTCTCCACATTATATAATTCTCTAAATATTTTCAATCTTGTCAATGGACAATTACATCTATATTTTTCTAAAGGATGTGGATTTTGTTTTAATTGTGCTGCTAGAGCCGGTTCAAAAATCTTTTGACGCGATTGTATCGCAGCATATACATAAAATGCTTTCAATGATATATTATTTATCATTGGTATATTTTTGTGTGCCAACTGAAAATAAAACAAATATTCCTCTACTAATGATAATCCAGATATATCTGCTAAATTTTCACCTACACCAATTTTCGCATCAAATATTATTCCATCTCTTGCAGCAAACTCTTCATATTGTTTTACGATATCCTTTATTTTCACATCAAAATTCTTTCTATCATTGTCTGTCCACCAATTATTTAAATTTCCATCCGCATCAAACTTACTTCCCATATCATCTAAACTGTGACTCAGTTCGTGTGCCATCGTGTAACCTATATAAGCTAAATTATATTCTATTCCTCTTTGATCTAAATCTATGAACGGTGTTTGTAAATATGCTAATGGACAATAAATCGAATTTTTTGTTGGCATGTAATACGCATTCACCATATATGCCTGTGTTCCTACTAATTTAAATTCATTCCAATCAATCGAAGGAATATCTATTATATCCTTCCCTTCTAATTCTATAAATTTATTTCTTTTCCATGTTGCTAATAGAGCCATATTATACCATGGATCTGTTGGGTCATATGTTAATATTGGATCCTCTCTTAATTTGTCTGGCACTCCTACTACTACCTCTATTTTTCTTAATTTATGTATGGCAGCCTTCTTTGTTGACGGATCTAGCCAGGTATTCCTTTTCATCTTTCTTATAAACACCTCTCTCAAATCTTCTACCATATTTTTCACATACACTGTTTTTATTGGATCGAAATTATGTGCTACATATTGTTGTGTTAAAAACGTATTATAACAAAATGATAGGGGGAAAATAGCATATATCTCTTTTGGGAATCTTACCGGTTGACCTTTTACAAACTGACCATAGAACTGATAATATACATCAGTCCAATCATAGTCAAATCTGATTAATTGTTTATAAAAAATGAACATCCACCATGTCTTCCATTCCACAGTATTCCAATTCTTCTTTAATAGTTCTGTTGTACATTTTAGTGCATTTAAACTAGACACTATTACTTTATTTGGTACCTGTTTATATTTCGTAGGTGTATCCCATGTTCCTCCTGGAAATGGCGTTTTTTCACCTAATTTATCTGTAAACTGGGTCCAATCAAATCCATAATCATTTTCTAATTCATCTTTCGAAACTACATTATAATAATCTGGATCTTCTTTTTTTATTTTATCACACCCCATCGCATCTAATAACTGTATCTCTACATTCCATATATCCATTGGATCATATGTTTCCCATTCATCAGGCAATACTGTCTTAAACGTATTTCTTATGAACTCAAAATATTTATCTTTAAATTCCTTTTTGTATTTTTTCTTTTTATCATCATCATCTGGGTCTTCTATATAGACATAATAATCATATATTCCTAATTGTGGTGGACTCAAATGACTTATATATTTTTTTACATTCTTCTCGTCTGGCATTATACTCCATACGATGGGTGATTGCCACGCAAATATTTCATCCTGATTTGTATATGCTAATAAACCATACATGTCGTCTTTTATTACATAATTTTGTATCGCCTCCTTAATTGTTATGGCATGCTTTAAACCTTTTGATTTATCTGCATTTAATATACAGTCTTTGATTGCTTTTATTGATGTGGCTTTTTTTCCACTTTTCTCAGATATGTATTTATTTGTATATGCTAGTAATTCATTATAGACCTTGTCCTGAACTATTCTAAAATCGTCTATCTGTACATAATATTTCGGATTTTTTTTTAATTGTTCTGTTTGTTCTTTTAACCAATCATGATTCACGTAATTGTAAAAATCTTCGTTCGATTTAAAGTTTTTATTGTTCTTTATTTTTTTATCTTTTTTTATTACATTTGCAAAATTATTATAATTCAATTCATCTTTAGAATATGTTTCTAAAAGCTTCAAATTATTATCTCTAAATAAACTGTTTAATACTGGTATTAGACCTTGTTTCGCAAGTTCTTTTTGTTCTTTTTCCAATGACTTTGCTTTTCTTAATACATCTATACCAGACACGAATATTTTATTATGATGGGTTATTTCAATCTTTTTCAATGAAGTATTTTTTTTTATATTTCCCTTTCTCTTTACAGATTTTGTCATTCTATATAAAATAGCGAATAAAAAAAACATTATTTAACCTTTTATAAAATTTCTATTTTTTGTTAATGTTAATGTTAATGTTAATGTTAATGTTAATGTTCTTTTTCTTTTTCTTTTTGTTAATGTTATTGTTATTGTTATTGTTAATGTTCTTTTTCTTTTCTTTTTCTTTTTCTTCTTTACCAGTCTTCAGTATCATCATCACTGTCACTCCAGTCTGTCCAAGAACGAGATAATCCATTTCCGACTGCAAATGATTTCCCAACATAATTTGGTGCTGTCGGTGCTTTTGCTGTCGGTGCTTTTGCTGTCGGTGCTTTTGCTGTCGGTGCTTTTGCTGTCGGTGCTTTTGCTGCAATAGCAGCCCATCCTTGTAAAGGTGCAGGTGTATGTGCAGGTGTATGTACAGGTGTAGGTGTAGGTGTAGGTGCAGGTGTATGTGCAGGTGTTAGTAATACTTCGTCTTCCGAATCACTCTCAATCAATGAGGCAAACGTATTCGTTTGTATAGTCTTCTTATTTACATCTACATTTACTTTTACATCTGCCTTTACTATATCATCACGCACAAAACTCACTCTGCGTTTGTACTTCAACCCATTACAATACTTTACTGTATGACCCACCCTATGACAATACTTACACTCGGTTGCCAAAAGAGTCGGGCAAACAACTGTACATTGATCACCTAAACCACTCTTCACGAAATGCGACTTAAATGTAGACTCATCCTTACCCGCATCAAAACAGACTTTGCAAAACTTTGACATTACTAATTACTAATTACTTGTGTAAACTTAATTTATTTGATACTTTATTCAATTTTAAGTAAAAGTACTTCAATTTTTAATTTACATTCATCTATTTAACAAAAAAATAAATAAGATATAAGATATAAGAATGGTTATTTTTATTTTATTTTAAAACATAATTATCTATTATAGTAAATAATTCTACTCTATTCCTCTTCATCACTAGAATCGTCATCTAGTATATCCAATTCATCATTCTGAAAACCAATGATACTCTTTACAAGACCTATTCCAAACAGCCTTAGAGTGTTTTTTAAACTCCCACCTGGACTGTCAAACATCGTAATTGCTTCTACATGATCCTGTAGATTGAATGTATCCATCTCCTCCTTTATCATATCTACACCATCCTCAAATGTTAATGCATTGGTCTTTGTTGGCTTCTCATCTTCGATGTTTGCGCGACATAGTGGACAAGTATTATTGTTCTTCAATGCCTGTATCAAACAAGTTAGGCAAAATGAATGTTCGCAATTCGTCTTTGCGAAATTCTTACTTCCATCCAATTCGTCCATACAAATCACACATTCTCCATAATGAGCACAGTTCTCTTTTTTTAGTTCCTTTTTCTCTTCTCCTTTGACTCCATTAGGTTTTGTTTCCTCAGTAGGTTTTGTTTCCAAAATTTTCTTTAATGAACTCATGTTAATTTATTTGATACTTTTTACACATTTGTACAAAAATACTTCAATTTTTATTTATCTAATCTTTGATTGGATTCATTGGATTCATTGGATTCATTGGATTCATGCTCGTTTATTTAATATTCTTTCCCAATAGATGGTATATTTAATTTAAAATTCTCGTTTCAGTTAAGTCTATTGTCGGATCTATTGTCGGATCTATTGTCGGATCTATTGTCGGATCTATTGTTGGATGTAAATCTAATAATGCCTCATTTGCCTCATTTGTTATATAATCTATGTAATTTTGAAGGTGTTGTTCTGATGTATTTGTAGTTCCATTAAATGGTATATACTCATCATTTTTTAACCGTTGTTTATAATGTTCATCCTCTATTATTTTAGCACGACACATTGGACACGAATTCTTATTCATTACACATCTCACAAAACAAGTAGAACAATATTTATGACCGCATTTAGTTACACACACATCCGTTTTTCCCAAAGCGTTCATACAAATTGGACAATCTTCTATTGTATCCTGAACCCTTAACGCAAGTAATTCTTTTTCCATCTCTTCTATTTTATTTAATCTATTTTTTTTTTTATTTAACCATAATCTTTTCAATTGTAAAATTATGTGCGTTTTAGGCGATGATAATTTTAAACCAGATAAATAAGCTATTTTTCTCAATACTTTTGATGTTAGTAACTTGAAATCTGGCTCTTCATGTGATGATACTAATTTTACTAAATCATTGTCTATTAAACACGTTTTTAATGTATGTTCAATACTTCCACAATAAGAACATACCATTTTCTAATGTCTTTTAACTTTAACCTTAATTTTAATTTTAAAATTAAATAAATGTAAACTTCAATTTTATTATGATCACATAGTAATACAGCAAAATAAACTAGATATTAAAATAGTCAATACACATAAAAATGACATACAATGTTTGTGTTCTTTTTCCGGAACATACGTTGAATTGTTTAAATCTGAAATTGTAGTATTTTTTATAGGAATAATTGTTCGTTTTACGTTTGTTCCACTCATCATAATAGAATTCATATATATATATATATGAATTTTATATATTTAAATGATTTTTATATATTATACGCCTTAATTGACTCACGTAGCAGCAATATATATTTTGAATAATAAAAAATATGTATAAATTATATATATATATATATATGAATTCTATTGTTAAGTATATTATTTCAGCATTAATAGGATGCATTGTTGGTTTTTTCGGAGGGTTTCATGGTATTGCTGGTGGGTTTTATATACTAACGCTTTTATTGGCAACTGGTTTAGTCGATACATCACGAAAGGCAGCTGGCACTACGCTACTAGCAATACTATTTCCAATCTCTGCTGGTGCCGTATATGAATATTATAAATCGGGTGATGTTGATTTTACTATAGGTCTAATCGTTACATTTTTTTATGCGATATTTTCTACATATGGTGCTAGATATAATGAATCGATTCCTGAAAAATGGACTAATTTAAGTCTCGGTGTCGTAATGCTTTTAACATCGCTTTATTTTATTTATAGATTCTATAAACTTCATAATAAAAAATAAAAATGAAATGGAAATTATTTAATATATTATTGTATAAATATATTAAATGACTAGCAAAATTAAACCAGTAGAAGAATTTAAAGAAGAAACATTGTGTAAACCTGTAATATATCGTGGATTTAAAATATCAGACTATGATGTGGATGACGAATCTATTAATAAGGTTATTAATAAACGGCCATCTGATATTACAATAAATGATAATAATAATTATGAAACAGATAGTGATTCAAGTGGGTATAATGAGAATGATGTTGGAGAAATACATAAAAGGCAACCAGCTTTCATCAAACAGTCGATTAATAACTTTTCTAAGAGGATAATTGATTCTAATGGGGCAATGAAACAAACTCTAGGATCATCTGTATTTGTCGAAACTAAAACGCGAAAATGTTGTTCTATTAGGAGCATTTTATGCTGTGGTTTTATTTGATCTTATTATGGTGTTATTATGGTGTTATTATGGTCTGATGGTTGAGTCTTATGGTCTGATGGTTGAGTCTTATGGTTGAGTCTTATGGTTTTATGGTTGAGTCTTGAGTTAGTCTTGAGTTAGTCTTGAGTTAGTCTTGAGTTAGTCTTGAGTTAGTCTTGAGTTAGTCTTGAGTTAGTCTTGAGTTAGTCTTGAGTTAGTCTTGAGTGGTGATACTGTGATACTGTGATACTGTGATACTGTGACACCGTCCAACGGAACTATACAACGGGCCTGACTCCCCACCTGGAAAGCAATGATGCAGACTATAACGGCATATAGACACTAACCGGAATTCGGTGACATAACGGGAAACCAGTTACATAACCAGATATGGGTATTCAGATATTGGTTTGCAGTTTATGTTCCATTCTAAAATAAAATAAAATAAAATAAAATAATATATTAAAATGAATCATTTTGGAAGAATTTGTTTTCTCGTGGTTGCTGTTATTTTTTACAATATTTTTTACAATATTTTATATAATTCTAATTTGATTTTTAATAATACAATCGTAGAAGGTTTTTCATATAATGAATGTAGAGGTAAAGGATATTCAAAAGAGTTTTGTGTTCAAACCCCGACTTCTGTTTTTGGTCCTAATGTATGTCAATGCGATGATGGTAGAATCGGTCAAATCCTTCCCGGATTTAGAGGCGAATGTATATGTAACAATATTAATTACATGTAAATCGAGAGAAATTAAAAAATTTGAAGTTTTTTTTAAACACAAGTATACTATATGAACTATGATCCAATATTTACTTGAAATGATACTACCTACATACAATGTCACAAATTCCGACGAACTATCGTTTGACGACACCAATACTATGTCTTCTGATGAAATTTGGTTGAAGTTATTTCATATTCAACTCGCCGAACTTAATAGACGAGCTGATGAAGCCCAAGAAAATATTTCCAAACATAAGAAACCCTCTCAAAAACACAGCCATAAATAATTCACCTATTTTTGACAATTTTTGACAATTTTTGACAATAATTATTCAAAAATTGTCATTTTTTTCTGCAAAAAATTCATTCTAACAAAAATTGAAGTTAAATTCTTCGAATACTCTTAGACATATTCAAAAACTTTCAGATTCAACTCTTTCAAACAATGTCCGTTTCTCAGAACACCCAGAACACCCAGAACACCCAGTCCATCCAGACTATCCCAGCATTTATGAAGTCTATAGCCAACTTCGCCAAAGACAACCAAATCAGTACCAAAATCTTCAAGCAGAAGACGGTTGCCAGGAACAAGCGCGCCAAAGAGATTTCTAAGGAGCGCAAAACTGCCTCAAAGATTCTTGCTAAAAACCAACTATACGAACAGAAACAACTAAAGATACTCGAAGCAGTTGCCCTCAAGGAAGCCGCCAAGCAAGCCAAACTCGATGAGAAGGAAGCCGCCAAGCAAGCCAAGCTCGATGAGAAGGAAGCCGCCAAGCAAGCCAAGCTCGATGAGAAGGAAGCCGCCAAGCAAGCCAAGCTCGATGAGAAGGAAGCCGCCA
>Ga0206131_10006651_pt1 | contig 11777 bp, 19 predicted proteins | sample Helgoland_Spring_FD_148636 | JGI IMG/M metagenome (GOLD analysis project Ga0206131, IMG submission 148636) | Pelagic subsurface seawater microbial communities from Kabeltonne, Helgoland, North Sea - Helgoland_Spring_Bloom_20160517_1 | ecosystem: Environmental > Aquatic > Marine > Epipelagic ... | reverse complement strand
CAACCCAATACTGTACGTGAACTTATTGGAGAAGTAAAACTAGATGTTAGTAATTTCAAACTTTAAAAAAGGCGATGTAATGACTATCAAATGCAGTACTGGCGAAGAAGTCGTTGCTAGATTTGATGCAGATACAGGAAGCGAATTAAAAGTAATTAAGCCAACAGTGCTTACTATTAATCCACAGGATGGCAAAGCTATGCTAATTCCGTGGCTTATGAGTATTGACACAAACAATAGTGACCCAGTTATTATTGGAAAAAGTCAAGTCGTGGCGATCACTAGAACACAAAAACAGTTAGCGGATGGATACATGCAAAGTACTACGGGTATTGCATCACCAAGTTCAATTCTTGTCTAATAAATACGTGTATGAACTTTGTACACCGAGATAATGACAAGAGACAATGTGGAGCATCAACTAGCGCCACAGTCAATAATGTTAGAGTAAACAATCAATTTATTAGTACAGAGGGCGACACCAACAGTCATAGTGGTGGCGCTCTTCGTGCTACTGCGACAAGCGGTAGAACTCGTGCTGGCGGTAAGCCAATAATTATACTTAATGATCCAGCACAGCAAGATAGTTTTTGCGGAAAAATAGGCCATGCTGGACATGGACATTGTAATCCAAAAGCAACAAGTGCAAGCGGCAACGTAAGGGCTGGAGGATAATATGCCAGATTTAACTGATTTTAAAAACGGCCTTCAAGATGCCAATGAGTATCTTGATACTAAACACCATTTAAGTGGTACAGCCGCATTTGGCAATAGTAACTTGCGAGCAGTTGCACAAGCTGAATATAGTTTTACACTTCGTGAGTTATTATGTGGTGTACTTGGCGGCAATGGTATAAAACTTCCAAACATTCAAATTTGTATGAGTGCAAATATTGCAGAGTTATTAAAAATTCCTGCACTTCAAGGAGAACTATACGATGCGCTAAGTCAGCTTGATGGTGCAATGAATGACTTTATGGATCATACTAAACTAGACAGTGTACTAGGCAGACTTAATGGTGTATTAGCAGAAGCACAAAACGTTGCAAATATGATTGCTTTTTGTAGCACACCAGTAGACCCAATTGCTATTCCAAATATGTTAGAACGTGCTATGGGTAGTTTTCTTGGTGCAGGCAAAGAGTTAATTGACCAAATTGGTAGTATTGTTCCTGGGCAAGTATGTGCATGTATTGGTACCAATGGGTTTAACGGTAATGTATTTAATGGTGGAATTTTAGGTAAAATTGCCAATAATATTGATGCAATTAATGCAGGTAACCTTGGACAAAGTGTAATTGACAGTATACGTGGCGATATTGAAAATGTTGCTAGTAGTGTTAAAAATTTAATCAATTTTGAGAATAATATTAATGGCGCTTATAGTTTAGGTGGCAGCCAGTTTGCCACACCTGATCCAAGTTGTCACAGTGGCGTTGGTGTCATGCATAACCCAAATAATGGCAGTATTGCTGGCAATGCAAGACTTGCTAGTAGTATGAAAGGATTGTATGATAGACTTGCTGGATATCCAGTAACATATAGACCTGGAACTACACTTGGCGGAACAGCAGGTGATGTGCCAAATAGTGCAAGTAATCTTGACCCTAGTGATGCTGAGCCAATTGAATATGAGAATATTTTTAAACTACTATTTGATGATGACTTCTTAACACTATTAGATCAAGCAGATGATCCACAAAGCAATGTAGATAATCAAATACCAGTATATGACTATTGTGGAACAGTTATTGGTTATACTACACAAGTGATACAAAAAGAAGGCGATAAAAGTAAAGGAAGTGATCCAACTGCACCAGACAGTCCTGGTTATTTGGCTGGTGGATTAAACACAAGTGACGGAAATAGTGCAACTAATACAGAAACAGTTGCTGAAGGTTCCATTACTGTGCAAGGTGCTGGAGGTGCTAATGTCTACTTAGTTAATAGTGAACAAGCACAAGTAGCACTACAAACAAACACTCACGATTTAGTAGTAAGAACTGATATTTTAACTATCTTTGCACGCCTAAGCACTGAAACAAATAATTTTGGTACAATGGCGGACTACCAACAGAGTAGTGTAACCTTTACTACATTTGGGGAAAATGTTAATGAACTATCTGGCGAGGGGTTTGTTTCAAAAGACGGTACAGTTGCTATTGCAAGATCTATTACTGGAACTAATAATGAAATAACTGTTATTAATGGTAATGGCGCAGGCGGTAATCCTATTATTGGATTATCTGATAATGCAGTTATACCAGGATTTGGATCAATTACCTTACCAGTTGGTAATACTGCACAGCGCAGTAGCCCAGCACAATCAGGTATGATGCGTTATAATAATAGCACTGATGATATGGAAGTGTATTATGCTGATACTAATAGCTGGCGTAATTTAGCAACTATTGAAGACATTACATCACAAAGTAATATATTTGTTAACATTGGTACTGGAGCAGAAGTTTATAAACAAAAAAACTCAAGTCTTGAACAAGAGTTTAGAAAAGTTAATACTACTGGTGCACTTAATATTGTACAAAATTCAGATGATATTACTATTAGTGACACGCTAACTGCTAGTAATTTGGGCACTGGTGCAGAGCTATTTAAATCACGAGTAACAAATGATTTACAATTTAGAAAAATAAAATCATCTAACAATAGTGTAACAATTACTCAAGACACAAATGAAATTGATTTAACTATTCCTGGTGTAGCAAATACTACATTAACAACCACAGATGCAAATTCAACACCTGTTTTATTTAATACAGTAGCACTAAGACCAGACACAGGCAAGACTTGGTTCTTTAAACTCTATGTGTTAGCAGGTCGTGATTCGACAAAAAGAGCATGGCAACTAAACGGTGTAGTACAAAATAATTCAGACACTGATAGCTTTGTTGGTGCAGTTGGTCGAAATGATTATCAACGTAATACTGGTGAATCAACTATTAATCCATGGAGCGCAAATAGTGCGTATTCAAGTGGCACACAAGTTGAATATGATATGATTATATATGAATCAAATACTAATATTTCTAGCGGTAGTTCTAGTAGTACAACTAGCCCAGATACAAATAGTGATTGGAATCTTATTGATTCTGGATGGAACACTAGTGTAGTACTTAATAATAATCAAATGTCAATACGAGTACGTGGAGACACTTCTACTGTAAATTGGAGTTTAAAACTTGAATATGTTGAACTGTAAAAACATTAAATAAAATACTTGACAAATGAGTCGTTTTGCCGTATATTATGCGAAGTAATAGGTTATGGTAAGACGTCATGGCATACTATAACTTAACTTTAGGCAAATGAAAGGCAAACAAATGCGATCAAAAGACAATGGCGATGGGCGCAAAATTATGGCAAAGGTCGAAGTCCCACTAGGGATAGACGATATTACACTTTATGCACTACGGTATCTTGATGAGATTGGCGACAACGATCCACGAGAAACTATGGTATCAAGCACAAAGCGAGAAATATTCGGATATGCAAAACGAGCAATATTCCTATATGGATCAAATGAACCCAAAGAATATGTAACACAAAAACTTAATGGACAGGTAAAAGTTATTCGAAAAATTGTTGAATACAAATTTCCAGAGTGTGATTAATGAATAATATAATAGACTTCAATCTAGAGAGAGCAGTACGTAAAAGCGGACTGCATCGAGCAGAATGTAAACAAATGATTGAAGATGGATTTAATCCAATGGTTCCAAATGATATAGAAGAATATGGAGACTGGTTTTCAGTATCAGGTGAATTTTACCAGGAACATAATTGGACAGATGAAGCAATACAACGATTGCTTACTGATATTTTAGCTCAAGACCCAGAATAAATACATAAAACAAAGAAGTGGACTAAAACTTGAGTGATACCTTGGTTCTGAATGCAGATGCACAACCTGTTAGTTTCTTACCACTAAGTGTGGTGCAATGGAAAGAAGCAGTAATGTATATGTACCACGATAAATGTACAGTACTCGACTGGTATGATGATTGGGTTGTCCGATCTCCTAGTTGGGAAACTAGAGTACCAGCAGTTATTATGCTCAAAGAATACATGCACAAAACACGTAGACCTCGCTTTAGCAAAAATAATTTATATTTGCGAGATCTATATAAATGTGGATACTGTGGTGAAAGACATCTGAAAAGTGATCTTACAATGGACCATGTTACACCTGTATCAAAAGGCGGAAAGACGTCTTGGGTCAATTGTATTACAGCATGTAAGCCTTGTAACTGGAGTAAAAGTGATAAAGTAGGTCCAAATTGGCGTCCACTATATAAACCTTATCAACCAGGATATTATGAACTAGTGCGCAAACGTAAACAATTAGAGTTTACTGTACGTCATCCAAGTTGGTACCAGTGGCTTGATTTAGAAAAAAATTTATAACTCCCTGATTTTCAACAATATTTTTGTTCTGTTTTCTGTTGACTACCAAGACGTCTTACTTTATAGTGATGGTATAAGTTAAGGAGAAAACAATGCATACTAAACAAGATTACGAATTTGTTACTGAAGCCGATGCAACTAAGTTTGCTGACCAACGAAAAGTACCATTTGATCCGTCAGCAGATGTTTATGTACGTGGCCCGTTTTTAGTAGATGAGAAAAAAATATTTAAAGATATGCCTATTACTGAATTCCGTGAGCCTTACTGGAAAGTTACTGTAGAAATTTATAAATAAATTGCCTTTTATGGCTTGACACCAAGACGTATTGGTGCTATATTATAAGAGTAAACAACGGAGATATACGCAATGAAAGTTTTAGTTCAACACGCAAAGTTCGATAACCAAACAGGTGAAGTTTTGGGTTACACTGATGTAGCACTAATTGATGCAAGATTATTCAGTGATACAGTTGAAAAAGCACTTGAATATGCATATCGTTATACAAACAATGTAATGGGCTCTTGGAGTATACAAGAACAATATTTGCCGATGCGTGATGGCACGATGGTTGAGAACGGTGACTACAATCCAGATGTTACTGTGTTGCACACACGCCCAGACGGCATGGGTCAGCGTTCAAGCATGATAGGTGACCGTTTTATCATTGATGATGTTGTTTACAAGTGTGCAGTTTTTGGATTTAAAGAAGTGGAGACCGTATAATGGGTATTGAACAAGAACTTCCAGTTGATGTACTCAACAAAGTCACTAATATATATGACGATGTGCATGGCGGCCCGTTTGATAGGGGAGGTGCTGACAGCTATTATGGCAGACCATTTGACCCACATTACTGGCCATTGGGTACGTCAAAAGGTGTTCGTGTCGAAATGAAAGACATGACCCCTGAACAAATTACAGCCTATACTAAAGGTTTTAATGATAATGAAGAACAAGGCCATTTTAAAGAATGGTAATATAATACTTGACAAAAGTATATATCTTCATTATATTAATAACTAAGGAGTAACGTTTATGGCTACATTTGAAATTGAAACAATTGAATACAACAACTACGGAAGTGTTAAAAAAGAGTGTGAATTATTTGGTAGTAAAAAAGAAGCTATCAATCATATGCGGAAAAAAATTAAAGATCGTCACGGACTTCTACAACGAGGTGAGATTAAAGACGGCGAAGTTAAACTTCTCGATGATCGAGGAACTGTTCGAAAAGAAATTAAATTTGGACAGATTATCTAATCCCTAAAAACTGAGGCAGTAATGAAAAAACTTTTGATGAACGCACTAAGTGACGTATACAATATCTGTTTGGTTATTGTATTAGCAGTACTAGTAACACCAGCAAGTGCACAAACAACCTTTGCTGGATATAGTGAAGATTCCTTTCCAGAAACATATTGCATGGCACTAAACATTTATTATGAAGCACGTGGTAGTAGTATGGCTGACCAAATTGGTGTTAGTGATGTTGTATTAAATCGTGTACGTGATGCTCGCTATCCAGACACTGTGTGTGCAGTAGTTAAGCAAGGACGTCAGGACAGCAATGGCAATATGGTACGCAATGCGTGTCAATTTAGCTGGTATTGCGATGGCAAGGCAGATAATCCTCAAGACCAAGATGCTTGGGTTAGTGCACAAACACTTGCTTGGCGTATTATGAAGTTTGAGGAGTTTCGTGGACTAACAGAAGGCGCAACTCACTATCACGCACATTATGTAAATCCACGTTGGGCTCGTGACCTTACACTCACAGGATCTATTGGAGTACATAAATTTTATCGTTGGGACTAAAAATACATAAATATATGTATGAAAATAAACGAAGTAATAAATCAACCACTTGAAGAAGGTCCAAACGACCCTCACATTTTTAAAGCAGTTTTTATGGCTGGTGGCCCTGGATCTGGAAAGTCATACGTGGCTGGAAAGATGTTAGGCGGCACTGGCCTTAAAACTGTCAATAGTGATGAAATTTATGAGTACTTAGCACAGAAACAAGATATTGACCTAAGTGACCCAGAGCAAGTGTATTCCCCACAAGGACAAGAAGTACGCAATAAAGCAAAAGCCCTTACACAAAAAAGACGTGGACACTTTTTAGATGGTAGACTGGGTGTACTAATTGATGGTACAGGTAAAGATGTTGCTAAGGTTAAAAAAGATAGTGAAGCATTAAAGTCATTGGGTTACGACACAATGATGATTATGGTAAACACTAGTCTTGAACAAGCAACAACATTAAACCAAAAAAGAGCTAGAAGACTACCAGACGAAGTAGTAAGAGACATGTGGCATACAGTTCAGAATAACTTAATGCAATTCCAGCAAGTTTTCGGCGCCGCAAACTTTCATGTGGTAGATAATACAATGGGGCAGGAAAATAAAGAACGTAAAGAAAACTTCAATACTGTATACAAAAATGTACAGAAATTTTTAAATACTCCTCCTACTGATCGCCGTGCAATAAAATGGTTATCTAACCAACAAGACACAAGATAGGAGAATCAGTATGTATGAATATAAGTGTTTCACAATGCGAGTAATTGACGGTAATACTATTGATGCTGAGATCGATTTAGGATTTAACGTATTAGTAAGACAGCGAATCAAATTACATGGCATAGATTGTCCAGATATTAGAAGTAACGATCCAGCTACAAAAGAACGTGCACAGCAAGCACGATCTCGATTAGTAGAGCTAGTTGGAAAACAATTTTATTGTAATACAATTATGAATAAACGTGGTAAGATTGGCAGAACTCTCGGACATGTTTATACTATGGACAGTAACGATAGCCGTGTTGATATAAATCAGACACTTATAGACGACGGATTTGCTAACCGGTACGGAGATTAAAAAATGTTTTTTGGTATTTTAACTTTATTAGTCGCACTAACTATCAGCGGCGTTGCGATTTATTATAGTGTTGCTGGTTTAGTTGCTATTTTTGCAGCGGCTAGTATACCTATTATTATCATGGGCGGTGCACTAGAAGTAGGCAAACTGGTAGCCGCAGTGTGGTTGCATCGTTATTGGAGTCGTGCTGCCTGGTGGTTACGCTTATATTTAAGTGTAGCTGTATTGGTACTAATGTTTATTACAAGTATGGGTATCTTTGGCTTCCTATCAAAAGCACATATTGAACAGACTGCTGCTGCCAGTGAACAAGTAGCAACACTAGCAAGGTTTGATGAAGAAATTTTAAGAGAACGAGAAGTTATCGAAAGAGCAGAAGCACGTATTGCCAAGGGCGAACAAGATGCTAATGAAGAAGATATTGGCATACAAGAAAAGATAGATAAAGAACAAGAACGTATTGACAGTGCATATACAAGACGTCAACCGAGTATACGTGAACAACTGGACATCATTGAAGCACAGGAACTAGCACTTGATACAAGGGTTGCTGTATTTGAAGATGAAATTGCTAGTTTAGATACTGAAATTGTTCGACTGAATGGCCTAGTATCTGAATATAGAACTGAACTTGCTAATGCTAATGTTGCTAGTGTTGAAGAACAAGTACAACCTTATCGTGATCAAATAACAGAACTTGATAATGATATTACTAGACTAGACACTCAAGCGGCGGCATACGAAGTTCGTATTAGTGAACTAGTACCAGACTATAGTGCAGTCGACACACTAAACGTACAAATTGCTGCAATTGAAGAATCGATTGTTGTTACTACAAACAAACTACAAAGTCGTGAACGTGATAAGATTCGTGAAGGACAAGCTGTAATTGGTGTTACTAGTGATGGATTATTCGGTAATAACACAACCCGTGCGTTGAATACTTGGGTAACAGCACAACAAGCACGTATTGTACAATTACAATCACAAGAGACAGAACTAAGATCACAGGCACAATTAGTTATTAGTTCAGAGCGTGATCGTTTAACTGGTTTGGTTACTGGACTACGTGGACCACAAACAGAAAGTGTACAAGCCCGCAAGCAAGGATTGTTAGATACAATTGAACGTATTAGAAATGACGCTTCAAGTAGTTTACAAACACAGCGTGATAACATACAATCAAAAATTACTATAGTACTAGATACAGACATACCTGCTGTTAGAGATCAACGTAAACTATCACAAGATAGTATTACAGAGTTACGTAATTCGCCAGATCGTAAAATTGAAAATGCGCAAGCAGAAATAGCTAGACTACGTGAACTAGCAGAAGCAGAAATTGCACAGTCCCAAAGTGTTATTGAAAGATTACGTGCTGAAATTCAGATAGGTGACAATGTAGATTTAGATGAATTAACTGACGCACAGTTAGCTAGAATTAAAACAGCAAACGATAACATTGATCGTATTACAAATGAAAAATTTGCACTACAAGCAGAAGCTAGAAAGCTAGAAGCAGAAGTAGGCCCTGTTAAGTATTTGGCAGAGTTTATATATGAAGATGCAGACCGTACTACACTAGAAGATGCAGTACGTTGGGTAATACTTATTATTATATTTGTGTTTGACCCATTAGCAGTTGCATTGCTAATTAGTGCACAGTACATATTTGAATGGCGTAGGGAAGATAGACTAAAGCTAAAAATAAAAAAGCCTGAACCTCAAGTTGAACCAGAATTGGAAGAACAAGAGGTAGAAAAAGATAATACACCATCAATTTTGCCAGAGTTACAAGAGACAATTGAAGCTAATTTAACACCAATGTCAAAAACAGTTGTGCCAGAACCGGATAATAAAAAGGTTGACAAACCACCTTATGACCCGTATAATGACACAAGGCCAACAAAAGAATTGTCTCCTAGTGAAAGAATAGAACGTGAAATATTATGGCCAGACGATTATGATGGCAAATTAGCCCCACCTAAACCATACAAATAGGATTAATATAAACCCAATGAGGGAAAATAGTATATACCACATTACACCGCCTGATATGAAATTATTAGATACAGGACCAGTAGTAACCGTTTTATCCAGTGATACTAACTTTTTAGATAGTGTAGAACGTATGCATGAACAATTGTATAAAAGTGTTCCTGTTGCTATTTACAACTCTAATGGTCCAATCAATGATAATAATATAGCTTGGCTGGTTAGTGTAATGCGTCTTAGTGATAATGTGTTTGTTGACTTGGATACAGTTTCACAAACTGAACTAGTAGCAAGTTTACTAAATGAATCTAATGTAATTTACTTTAGTGAAAATAATCGTCAGCCTGATATTTTAAAGTTATTTAATATACGAGAAGGATACTCAGTATATGGAGATATGGAAGAATACGCAATAATGGTTGCAAATCAATATGTATAAAGGAGAAATAATGATTAACAAATTTTATATGGAACCAAATGAAAAAGTTTAATAAACCAGAAGCCAAAGCACCGATTAACTCGAGAATTATCTACAATACGTTAAGAGTAGTTGACGGAGATAATCAACTAGGTGTGATGAGTAAGAATAAAGCACTAAGTATTGCCAAAGATCGAGGATTAGATTTAGTTATTGTTACTGAATCAGCAAACCCTCCAGTCGCTAAAATACTAGACGCTAGTAAATATCTCTACGAACAAAAGCGGCGTGAAAAAGAAGTGGCTAAACGGCAACGTGAAAGTCGCATCGAGGTTAAAGAAATTCAGTTTCGGCCAGGTATTGGTGATCATGATTTCGATACAAAGATGAAAAATATTGAAAAGTTTCTTTCAAAAGGAAACAAAGTAAAATTAATGGTACGGTTTAAAGGCCGTCAAAATGCAAATAAACAAATAGGGTTTGATATACTTGAGCGTGTAGCGACTACACTTACTGAAGTTGAGTGGGACGCAAAGCCTAGTTTGAATGGAAATAGATTAATAGGGATCCTGAAACGAGGTAAAAATGGATAATAGACGACCAAGAAAAAAAGACAATAACGATAATAAAGGACTTTACGTTGAAGTACACAACAATGATGTTAGTAGAGCTTTACGTAAATTAAAAAAAATAATTAATAACGATGGCTTACTTAAAGAGTTACGTGATCGTGAGTATTATGAGAAGCCAAGTCTAAAGCGGAAGAAAGCAAAAGCTGCAGCTCGAAAGCGGTGGTTGAAACAGCAAGAAAAAAATAAAGACAGATAGCTTGACAATCAGTATCATATGTACTATATTAATACTATGATAAGAACATAGCCACTCAATGCGGTATAACGTCAAGTGAGCATGATAAGAAATACATAATACGGAACTACGGTTTGCATACGTAATAAGCACGTGAAGGGCCATATGGTTAGCCCTTTAACAATAAATAACTATGGATGCCAATGATGGGTCCATAAAATACATCTTGCTTAATAAAGGAGATAAAAGATGAATACATTAACTACAATTGACTTGAATAAACTTACCCCCCACAGTGTTGGCTTAGAGAGAATGTTTAACGACATGTTTAAATATACTGAGCATACACAAGCACACAACACTGGATATCCGCCATATAATATTGTACAAGAGGAAAATAAATTTCAGATTGAAATGGCACTTGCTGGCGTACGATTGGAAGATGTGGATATTGAAGTTGCTGACGGTATGTTAACTATTACACATACACCAGCTGAAGTTCAACCAAATGAACAAGTGCGGTGGGTACACAAAGGAATTGCACAACGCAAATTTAATCGTAGTTTTACCCTTGCTGATGATGTGGTGGTTCAGGGTGCGAGAATGGAGAACGGCATGCTATACATAGAGCTTGAACGTATCATTCCAGAAGAAAAGAAACCTAGAAAAATAGAAATTTCAGCAACATAAAACTTTGGGGGTGGATTAGCGTCCACCCCATTTAAACTACAGGGCATAAAAATGAGTACAGAGTTAGCATCCAGGATTGACACGTCATTTCATTTTGCACAACCTAAAAAATATAAAGTCGTTTTATTAAACGATGATCTAACACCAATGGAATTTGTTGTAGCAATTCTTGTTAATATTTTTAATAAGAGCGAAGCTGAAGCGAACCAGATTACATTAGCAGTTCATGAATCTGGTTCAGGAATTGCAGGTATATACAACTATGAAGTTGCAGAACAGAAAGCCCATGAAGCTACTAATGCTAGTCGTTCTTCTGGGTTTCCATTAGCATTAAAAGTAGAAGAAGAGTAAATCATGAGAATTGAAAACGAAGTATTACTGGACTACAGCGATGTTCTGATTCGTCCAAAGCGTAGCACATTAGGCTCACGCAAAGAAGTAAATTTAGAAAGAGAATTTACATTCCGTAATAAACTTGCAGTAGATCAAGATGTACTCTATAACGATTATGATTGGAAAGGTGTTCCAATTATGGCAAGTAATATGGACGGTGTTGGTA
>Ga0206131_10006645_pt1 | contig 11783 bp, 10 predicted proteins | sample Helgoland_Spring_FD_148636 | JGI IMG/M metagenome (GOLD analysis project Ga0206131, IMG submission 148636) | Pelagic subsurface seawater microbial communities from Kabeltonne, Helgoland, North Sea - Helgoland_Spring_Bloom_20160517_1 | ecosystem: Environmental > Aquatic > Marine > Epipelagic ... | reverse complement strand
CGCAACTTCATTTGCATATTTCATTTCTGCGATTGTTTTATTTCCCGCCTTCCCCATTGCCAACATTTCCTTGGCATCATGAAATGGAAATGGCACCTCAGGGTTTGAGGTATCTGCAGTCGCGCCTCCGTCGGCCAAGTTTGCCTTTGTAACAACAAACCCACCGCCAACAGAGAAATAGGTTTCGTTAGCCAGGACGTCCCCTTTTTCATCATAGGCTGCAATGACGAGACCATTCGTATGCTCTGGCAAAGGTGCTTCGAAATCAAAAAAGATATCTTTTTCAAAATCAAAATTTATATCAATTTTCCCGCCTAATCGAAGTGCGTGGTTTTGAATAACATCCTCGACCAGTTGATGGACGTCGGCTGGGTCAATTTTATCCGGCTTTTCGCCGAGCAAGCCTAAAACCAGGGCGCGGTCAGTCCCATGCCCTTTGCCGGTAAAAGCCAGCGATCCATAAAGTGTAATGACAATCCGCTTGGTCATAGAGATATCAGCAGAACGTTCAAGGTGATCAATGAACATATTCATCGCAACCATCGGTCCAACCGTATGAGAGCTCGACGGACCAATACCAATCTTAAAAAGATCGAATACACTTAGAAACATGATGTCATCCCATATGATTTATTCTTTAGGAGCCTAAGGCGCACCTTTCATTGTCGCAAGCGGTGCTTCGACACAGAGTATCACATACCCGACCTAACCATTGAATGAAGGGATATCGTCGCAAAAATGATTACGACATGTGATCCGCAAAATTTAAATATCTGAGACATTATATTTACGCGTTTCATAGACACATATAGCCCCTCTCTGATACCTTAGTTGAAGAAAAATTAGTGAGCCAAATGACTGGCGCGCGCAAGGAGACGGCAATGATCCAAGTGCCAATTATCAAAGAAACCGCGTTGACCCTAATGGATAAAGCGGCCATCGACATCCCAGATGATTACTTAACCGGACTTCAAAAAGCAGCAGATACAGAGGAAGGTGATCTATCATCGTTCGTCTTAAATGCGATGCTTGAGAACTATCAAGCTGCCAAAGAAGACAGGCGTGCAATGTGCGCAGACACAGGTGTCCCGCGCTGGTATGTCAAAATGGGCAACGAGGCACAGATTAGTGGCGGACCCGTCGCTCTTGAAGAAGCACTTCGAGGCGCAACAGCAGAGGCAACAACAGGTGTCCCGTTACGCCCCAATCGCGTACATCCACTTTGGCGGACGGATCACAATAACAACGTTGGCCTCAATGCGCCCGAGATCGAATATTCATTTGAGCCTGATGCCGACTGGATCGACATTACAACCGTGCACAAGGGCGGCCTGTTCGGAAGTGATTATCGGATGTTGTTCCCGGGCGATGGGATCGAAGGTATCAAACGCTTCTTCCTCGATTGTCTTGTTGCCTTTGGAAAACGCGGTCTTGCCTGCCAACCGGCCATTATTGGCGTCGGGCTTGGTGGCTCTAAAGACATCACCATGGTTCTAGGAAAACAGGCCGCATGCCTTCGGACTGTTGGCGATCGGAACCCCGATCCAAAAGTTGCCGAGCTTGAGATGGAATTGAAAGAGCTTGGAAATTCTATTGGTATGGGTGCGATGGGCTTCGTCGGTAAATCTATGGTTATCGATTGTCATATAGAATGTGGCTTCACACATACAGGCGGTATGCCGATGAGTGTACATGCGTTCTGCTTGTCATCACGACGCGCCGTTGCGCGCATTCATCGAGACGGACGTGTTGAATACCGCACAGATCCTAATTGGTTCACACCTTATATGAGACGGGAGACGATCGGATGGCAATCGACCACGGCAAGCTTAAAACAGTCAGTCTGACAGTTCCGGTTACAACTGAAGACCTGAAAGATATTGAGATTGGCACCATTGTCTACCTAAACGGTGTCGTCTATACGGCGCGTGAGGGCATCTACAAGAAAGTCCTTGAGGGTGGCGAGCAACTTCCTGCGCACTTGGCTGAAATATCTAATGCGAACTTTCATTGTTCACCTGCCGCCAGCCAAAATGCAGACGGTACGTTCAATATTGGTGCGATGACGGGTACTGCATCCTTTAGATTCTCAAAATGGCTGGAGAAATGGTTCAAAGTCTCCGGCGCCAAGATCATTATTGGTAAAGGTGGAATGACCTCGGAAGATTATAAAAAATACTTCGTACCCAATGGTGCAATTTATCTGACAACGGTCGGATACGGCACAGGTGCGCTACTTGGACGCGGCATTAAAAGCATCAAAGATGTGCATTGGTATGATGAGCTTGGCGTCGCTCAGGCTATGTGGATGGTCAATGTAGAGAACTTCGGCCCATTCATTGCCGATAGCGATCTCGCCGGAAACTCTTTGTTTGAGCGTGAGAATGAAAAAGTAAAAGCCGGGATTGATAAGCTATACGAAGGCACGCGTGCTCCTGCCTTGAGACGCTATGGTGAAACCAATGATCGGGGCGACGAGGTTATTTAATAATCGCGACCTGGGCGTGCTTTATACGTCGGCAATGCTAATCCTTTAGCGATACCTGCTGCCCGCAGCAGGAAGCCTGCAACGATACCTGAAAATACAGATATCTCAAACGGCACCCCAAAAGAGGAAAGACCAATGTGCACTGCGGCTGCGAGCGCTGCCGCGGTCGCATAAACCTCTTTACCAAGGATCAATGGCGTCTCATTACAAATAACGTCTCGGATAAGCCCGCCAAATGACGCTGTCATCATCCCCATAACGATAGCGACCAAGGGCCCCGCACCGCTCTGTCGCGCCAACTCAGCACCCATCACGCCATAAAGGGCAATACCAATGGCGTCTGCCCAAAGCAGAACCACATAACGCCGCTGAATGATATGTGCGCTAAAAAATATGAGTGTGGCGATGCCCAGGCAAATCCATACTGGAAGTGGGTCTGAGATCCAGAACACCGGACGGTCGAGTAAAAGGTCACGCAAGGTTCCGCCGCCGACGCCGGTCAGACTAGCCATCAAACCAAACCCGACGAGGTCCATCTCTTTGCGGCTGGCGACAAGCGCGCCTGATGCGGCAAATACAATGACGCCCATAATATCCATGATGAAAATAAACGTTTGCACGGAAGCCCTCGCTATAAAGTCAGTGTTCGGTGTCGCGCAACCTAAACTGGACTAAAGGGCGATACAAAGCCTGAGCACATCAGCCAAGAATGCCCCTATTTCTTGACGTCGTTCTCATGTGCAAATCGAATGAGCGCGCCTAAGCGATAAACCGCATGAACCATTTTTCCATATGGAAACGTTACGAACATCCCAAGCACAATCCCCAGGTGAACAGCAAGCAACAGTCCCATCAATGATGTTTCTCTGAGCGCAAGCAAAGCCAGACCTGTAAGCCCCGTCAGGAACAACAACCAAAGAAAGGCAATGTCCATACCGTGTTGCTTCGTATCTTGGGGTTCTGGGTCTGCTTTCTTTTTGATCATCAGCAAACCAGGCGGTCCAATCAGGAGCCCGATACCACCAAGCGTTCCCAAGACAACAGGCACTGAGAAATAATCATACGGTGCAGGCCAGCCAAAGACGTAGTGATAGACCGTTGCCACTGACGTCGCCGCAAAGCACAGCAAGAAGCCCCACATCGTGAACTGATGCGCGACCCGTCGTCCCATTGAGTAATTGTCATCAGGATAGTTACAGCCATGGCCGCCACCACCCATATACTTCATTTGGCCGGCGTCCTTGAGGGCCTTGGTCAACGCACGCGGATGCAGCAAGTCCATCGGCTTCGCACCAATGTCTTTCCAGAACTTCATCAACCCAACAAAGAAAGCCAGGATCGCAAACAGGAACGGCGCGCTTGCCACATAAACAATCACGTCATGTGGAATGACTTTATAGAATGAGCCTTCACCCTTATAGACGCCAGAAACGACATCTACACCCTGAATGGCATACGTCAGTCCCGTAACGATGACCGTCAGCGCCACGACGATCAGTGCAACCCACTTACCATTACCTTCAAATAATTTTTTAAAGATTCCAGGCCAAGCATAATCCCGGTACGTCTCGCCGCGGAGCTTAGCAAACGTCTTAGGTACATTGACGGCGAATTCATGTGGCGGCGCGTACTGGCACGCATAATAACAGCCTTGGCATCCATGACAGAGGTTCGCTAGGTACGTGACATCTCCATCGTTAAAATTAAGGCGTTTGGTCATTGCTGGAAAAACAGCACAGTACCCTTCGCAATATCTGCAAGCGTTGCAGATCTGCATAATCCGTTTGGCTTCGTCCAGTGTTTCAGTTTCTGGCATGACGTGCGGCCTCCTCACCAGCTATGCGGCCAAACACGTTACCAATCGCCATTCCTGTGCCACCAGCGTAACCCTGGCCAAGAATGTTACCGGCCATAATTTCGCCTGCCGCCCAGATATTCTGAGCAGGCTTGTCATCATTCATGAAAACCTGGGCACGCTTGTTAACTTCAAGCCCCAAGTAGGTAAACGTAATCCCCATCTTCACCGGATATCCATAATAAGGTGGTGTATCAATTTTACGCGCCCAGTTTGATTTCTTAGGCTCTACACCTTCGGTATGGCATCCGTCCGGTTCCGTTGCATTGAAATCGCCGGGTTGAACGCCCGCGTTATAATCTGCGATTGTTTTTTCCATTGTTGGCGCATCAACACCCAATTGCTCAGCAAGACCTGCGAGCGTATCGGATTGAATAGGTGAATAAACGGTGGGCATAAACAGACCCATGGATTTGCTGTCGATCACGGCATAGGCCACTTGATCAGGCTGCTTTGCCACCAAACGCCCCCAGATGGCATAACGTTTAGGCCAGATATCCTCGCCCTCGTCATAGAAACGGTCACCGTTCTTATTCACAACGACCGAGAAAATAACGCAATCAACACGCGTTGAAATACCTCCGTCGAACTGAGGCGCACGCCCATCAATCGCAACAGCATGACACTGTTCAGGCACGCCGACAGATTTGGCACCGTTATTCAGCATCGAGCGTAAAACTTTGCCCGTATTCATAGGAGAGCCGCGAACAAGGAAGTTTTCAGCGATGTCGCCCCACCCTTCCTTAAGCCACTCAATATTGGCTTCGAAGCCGCCTGATGCCAGCACCACAGTACGCGCTTCAACGCGGTACAATTCACCTTTGTGACGCACTTGAGCAGCAACAAACTTGCTGCCTTCCATCTCAACATCTTCGACTTCAGCTTCGAAAACGATATCAATACCGAGCTTTTCGCAGGTCTTGAAATAACTGTTCATCATCGCCTTGCCACCACCCAAAAAGAACGCATTGGTTCTGGCCAGGCCAAGTGTGCCGCTCAACGGTGGTTGAAATTTAATTCCTTGTTCAATCATCCAGTCGGCGCAATCTTCAGACGCTTCAATCATAAAGCGCATAAGCTCTTCATTGGTGTTGCCATCAGTGACCCGCATCAAATCTGTCATGTACTCGCTGGCTTCATACGCACCAGTTACATAGTCGGTTGCAGCATTATGGCTATAGCGGATATTGCGGACATGGCGCGAATTTCCACCGCGTAAATCCTTGTCAGCACTTTCGATCATCAGGACACTTGCACCCATTTTACGTGCCGTGATTGCTGCTGACATCGCAGCATTACCGGCACCGAGAATGAGAACATCATGCGGTTCTAAAAAAGCAGTTAGGGGCAATTGAAACTCCGTTGGATACATAGACAGATTCTAAAAAGTACTGATAATAACATAGAGATCGTTTCTGTTAACTTCAAAGAATTAGATTTAAGGACTGAATAATGAGCAACGTGACGGCGTTAAAAACAAGTATTTCCGAAGCTGAATGGCAGATGCGTAAAGATCTCGCGGCCTGTTTTCGGCTTGTAGATTTATACGGCTGGTCAGATTTGATCGCGACCCATTTGTCCGCACGCGTGCCGGATGCGGACGATCAGTTCCTCATAAATCCCTTTGGTTTAACGTTTGATGAAATGACCGCGTCATTATTGATGAAAGCTGACGAAGACGGCAATCTGCTTAACCAGTCTGACTACGATATGAATCCAGCTGGCTTTGTCATCCATTCTGCCGTGCACATGGCCCGCCCTGAAGTCGCATGCGTCATTCATACCCATACACAAGCGGGTGTAGGTGTCGCTACGCAAAAGAACGGCCTCCTGCCGCTCACGCAACAGTCCCTCGCCGTTTTGGCGACAACGAGTTATCACGAATATGAGGGTATTGCCTTTGATATGTCCGAGCGCGAGCGCCTCGCCCAAGACCTTGGAAACAATAATGTCCTGTTCCTCAAGAACCACGGTCTACTGACTGTCGGCAATACTGTTGGTGAAGCGTTTATGTGGATGTACCGCGCTGAGCGGGCATGCCGATTCCAACTCGCTTTCCAGCAAGCTGGTGTCGAAGCCACCAAGATTTCAGAAGAAATGCAAAAGATAACAATGGATCGGAACCGGCAAGCCAACTCAAAGGATGGTTACCGACCTATTGGCCAAAAAGAATGGCCAGCCCTTCTTCGGAAACTCGATCGCGAAAACCCTGGGTATGACGCTTAAGATAAGCGTCATCATTCCATCAATCTGGGAACGGGAGTGGCTCACCCTCAGGGATAGGCACTTGGAACACGTTCAAGATATTTGAAACGGTTGCGTAATACCCAATAAGGACGGTGAGCTCAAATACGCCACGCTCCCCTAGCAGGTCATGCGTGCGCGCATATAATTCGTCATCAGTACGCCCCGTTTTATTGAGTTTATATGCGAATTGATACACCGTCTTATGATCTGGGTCCGAGGGTTCTTGCTCGTCCATAATACCATTGATGACGTCATCGCTGAGGCCTTCACGGCGTGCGATTTTGGCGTGGGCATACCATTCGTAATTCGCCCGCCAATGCCGTCCGCAGACAAGTATGGCCAATTCACGAAGTGGGCCAGGAATGATTGTACGGTAACGGACGCAAGCGCCCATTTCCTGGGTTATGTCTCCCAATTCTGGGCTGCGCAGCATCGCATTAAACGGACCCCGAAGAGCGCCTTCATCATTTAAGAACTCGGAAGGATCACCACCTTTTTGTCGATCACCACCGGTGATGCCATCAAAAACGACACGTTGCTCATCACTCATATCTTCTGGAGCTATAGGGCCTAATCTACTCATGTTTCACCTGTTGCTGCTGCGACTTTTTCTGGTGGCGGTGGGTTACCAGGGACTGGCTCACCAGCAAGTTCAGGATGACAGCGCAAATATTGCGGTGCGAACGCTGCCTTAGCTCGCAGCTTTTCTGCCGCATGCCAAACCCACCTTGGATCATAAAGCATCCCGCGCGCCAGCGAAACCATGTCGGCTTGACCGGTACGGATAATATGCTCTGCCTGTAACGGGTCTGTTATTTTACCAACGGCCATCATCGACAAAGATGTTTCACGCTTAATGTCAGCCGCGAACCCCGTTTGGTATCCAGGCCCTACAGGTATTTTTTGATGCGGTGAGTTCCCACCAGATGATACATCGATATAGTCGCATCCGCGTACTTCGAGAACTTTTGCAAATGCAATGCTACCGTCGATATCCCAGCCTTCATCAACCCAATCGGTTGCTGATATACGAACACCCAAAGGCATATCGTCTGGCATCACGGCACGGACGGCATCAAATATCTCAAGTGGGTAACGCATCCGACCTTCGAGTGAGCCTCCATACGTATCGTTGCGGCGGTTCGATATTGGCGACAGGAATTGATGCAGCAAGTATCCATGGGCACAGTGAAGCTCGATAGTCCGGAAACCAAGGCGGACAGATCGCTTTGCCGCTTGTACGAAGCTTTCCTTAACACGCGCCAATTTCTCATCTGTCATGGCGTCTGGTGTATGCCAGCCATCAGCATAAGGTTCTGCGCTGGGGCCAACAGTCTGCCATGCACCATTATCAACGGTTAACGGGGCCCCGCCTCGCCATGGCACATCAACGGATGCCTTACGTCCCGCATGTGCCAATTGTATGCCCACAGGGACATTGCCATAACTGTTACAGAATTTAAGTACGCGTGCGAGCGCAGCCTCGTTCTCGTCGGAATAAAGACCAACACATCCCGGCGTAATACGGCCTTCAGGTTCAGTGCCCGTTGCTTCGACAAACAACAACCCGGAACCTGCAACAGCGAACTGCCCCAGGTGCATGATATGCCAATCACCAACCGTGCCGTCCAAGGCCGAGTACTGGCACATGGGCGCAACCACGATCCGATTGGACATTTCCAGCCCACGCATTTTATAAGGCGTAAATAATTCGCTGCTCATAAGGAACCCTCAAGATCAATTTCTAACGTTGATCTTATGTGGCCCTTAGACAGTGTTACGTCAATGCAATTGCGCGAGGCTCAGCCCAAAACTTCCTTGAGCGCATCACCGACATGTACAGGTGTCGAAAGCACGTTCACGCCCGCAGCCTCGAGGGCCTTTTTCTTGGACGCATACGTACCCTTGTCACCCATAACAATCGCGCCGGCATGACCCATCTTTTTACCTGGAGGGGCCGCACCACCTGCGATATAGGAAATCACCGGCTTGGACATTGTCTTGGCATATTCAGCAGCGTCTTCGTCCATCGCACCACCGATTTCACCAACCATGACAACGGCTTCTGTACCAGGGAATGCATCAAGAGCTTCAAGTGCGTCACGCGTCGTTGTGCCAATCACGGGGTCACCACCGATGCCGACGAATGCTGTCTGACCATATCCTGCCGAGACGATATTTTGGCATAGTAGTGTACCAAGTGAGCCCGAGCGAGAGAGAACCCCAACTGAGCCTTTTTTGAAGATACGCTGATTGAAAGCAGGCATGAAACCCATGAAGGTCTCATCAACGGTCACGCCGCCAGCTGTATTCGGACCAACGATCTGTGTTCCTGCTTCTTTCGCAGCCGCCATAATGTACATGATGTCGTGAACCGGGACATGCTCGGTCAGAATCAAGATCATTTTGGCACCAGCCTCAATCGCATCCAATGCTGCGGCCTTCAGGCCAAGCGGTGGAATAAACATTAAAGACGCATCGAACCCGACGCCTTCCTGTGCTTCAGCGGCAGATGCATAAACCGGTACACCAACATGTTCGGTGCCAGCCTTCTTTGGATTAACACCACCAACAACGTTAGCGCCATATTCCTGCATACGCTCAGTCCAAAATGTACCTTGCTTACCGGTAATGCCTTGAACGAGGATGCGTGTTTCTTTACGAGGAATAATCATTTCAGTTACTCCCTTTTGCAGCGTCGACGGCGGCTTTGCACGCCGCGCTCATATCCGGCAATGGATCCATATCCAATTTTTCCTTTAACATGCGGATTGCCTCTTCATCGCCGGTACCCGCGATTGAAAAGAACACAGGAATGTCTGGTTTTACTTCGTCCCAGGCATTCAACAGGCCTTCCATCATCACGTCACAACGCGCGAAGGCACCACAAAAATTCACAACGAGACTTTTGATCCCCGGCTTCGCTAGTACCATTTTTAGCGCCACCGTACCCTTGGTATAAGCCTCGCCACCAATCTCGCAGAAGTTCGCAGGTTTGCCGCCATGATGACCCACAACGTCCATTGTCGTCATGGTCAGTCCGGCACCGTTCGCCAAAACACAAACATCGCCATCAAGTTCAATATATTTAATGCCGTTGTCTTCACCCATCTGCTCAAGCTCAGTCAGCTTGTCCGGTGTGCCTTTGGTCGACAGCTCCTGTTGGCGTTTGATTGCGCTATCATCAAGTGTGAACTTGCAATCAAGTGCAGCAACGTCACCAGAACCCGTAATAATCAAAGGATTGATTTCTAAAAGCTCAGCATCGTTGGTGATGTAAGCCGCATAAAGCTTTACCAGCGTTTCTGAGACACCAGCTTCAGCACCCGAAAGATCAAGACCAGCAATCAACGCCTGAGCATCACCGATGGAAAACCCATGGCGAATATCGACGGCATGCTTTTTCAATTTCTCAGGTGTATCCGCTGCAACGTCCTCAATATCCATTCCGCCCTCTGTCGAGAACATCACGACGGGACCTTTAGAAACTGGATCATTCAGAACCGCTGCATAGAATTCGCGCTTGATGTCAGACTTTTCTTCGATCAGCACTTTCTCAACGATGAACTCACCAATTGTCATGCCAAGAATTGCTGTGGCGTGCTGGTGTGCTTCGTCTGGCGTGTCAGCGAGCTTAATGCCGCCCGCCTTGCCGCGTTTACCGGTCGGTACCTGTGCCTTAACGACACAAGGTCCGAGTTCCTTTGCTGCAGTTGCAGCCGAATCCGCGTCAACAACGAGGATACTTTTCAGAACCTTGATCCCGCTTTCAGCGAGCAGTGGCTTTGATGCATATTCTTCGAAATTCATGACTGATTATTTCCCAAACTTCTGCCAATACCCACCGAACAATTCCTCCTCAGAGGGTTTGTCTTCGGCGATGGTTTTGACAAGATGTGTGATGTTTATGAAATGCGTATAGTTCAGGTTATCCGAGATGGAGTTACCCGCCCACGTTCCGCCACCCATTGAGAGAGTGAAGTTCAGGCCGTTGTTAAATCCGCCGCCGTTACCAAACGTATGAGCTTGGTTTACGAGAACGCGGACAACATCGATCTCTTCTGCCAAACGCGTCGCATGCTCAGGCACGTTCGTATGGATGCCAACCGAATGGCCTTTGCCACACACATTCAAGATCGTGTTCAACTGTGAAACAACATCGTCCATATCTTTGGCACGATAGACTGTCAGAACCAGTGACAACTTCTCATCAATCAATGGGCTATCTGGATTTGCAACGCCCTCTTCAACCATGAAGAATTTGCTGCCTTTGGCATTTTGATCCAATTCGAACACGTCGACCAAAACGTCAGCATCTTTCGCAATCACATGACGATTGAGATGGCCGTCGACCCATAACGTATCAACAACTTTTTGCTTCTCATCTGCATTGCAGACATATCCACCCGCGCGCTTGAGTGCGGCGATTGCCTCGTCATAAACACTGTCGAGAATGATGATCGAGTTTTCAGATGAACAAGACGTCGAGTTATCAAAAATCTTCGACATGCAGATCTTTTCAGCTGCATCATCGAAATCTGCTGTCTCGTCGATAATGACGGGCACGTTTCCAGCACCGACGCCAATCGCTGGCGTCCCTGATGAATAAGCGCGCTTCACGTTATTCTGTGATCCAGTCACGATCACCAGGTCTGACTGGTTCATGAGCTGTTGCGTCAATTCTTTGTTCACAGGGGACGGCAACACTTGAACAAGATCGCCAGGCAAGCCGATCTTTTCTAATTCCGCACGCATGTAATTGACGGTCTTTGTCGTCGTACCCAAACCCGCTGGCGATGGCGCAATGATCACAGCGTTGCGACCCTTGATCGCAAACATCGCTTTGTTCACAGGTGTCGCAGCTGGGTTTGTTGATGGCGTTACAGCAGCAACCACACCAACAGGCTTGGCATACTTTACCAAACCCTTTTCCGGGAGTTCTTCGATAATCCCAACTGATTTAACCCGCATCAAGTCACGCAAGCACCCAAAGGTCTTACGTGTGTTTTTCATGATTTTGCTTTCGACATTACCCAAACCGGTATCTTCAACCGCGAGCTCAGCAAGTTCCTTTGCACGCACGGGCTCGTAAATTGCCCATGCCAATGCCGTTACAGCTTCGTCGACGAGTGCTTGATCTGCATTTGCAAAAAGTGCCATCGCCGCACGGGCCTTTTTAACGAGACCTTGAAT
>Ga0206131_10006643_pt1 | contig 11783 bp, 14 predicted proteins | sample Helgoland_Spring_FD_148636 | JGI IMG/M metagenome (GOLD analysis project Ga0206131, IMG submission 148636) | Pelagic subsurface seawater microbial communities from Kabeltonne, Helgoland, North Sea - Helgoland_Spring_Bloom_20160517_1 | ecosystem: Environmental > Aquatic > Marine > Epipelagic ... | reverse complement strand
TATGAAAAGCATATCTCTTTTATGGGATTAACATGGGATTTTATACTTATCCAGAAATGAGTGGGATATCCATTTTCCGGTTTCTTCTCTACTATACAACAAAAATATTATGCCGTTATCTTTTTTTATTATATTATATCACACTTTTTATAGAACATTGAGAACCTTGCACCGAAAACTCATCAAAAATATACACAAAACTCCACATAACTCAACGATATATCATAAAAATACAATCACCCGCGACCATTTTCTAATATATTATACCAAACTTTTTATAAAACATTGAGAACCTTGCATCTAATATTCACCAAAAATATACACAAAACTCCACATAACTCAACGATATATCATAAAAATACAATCACCCGCAACCATTTTCTAATATATTATACCAAACTTTTTATAAAACATTGAGAACCTTGCACCGAAAACTCATCAAAAATATAGTCAGGTTCTCAACATGTAGTCAAAACATACGTAAATAATAGTTTTCGTTTATAACATAATAAACTTTTGTGTAACTACTATAAAAATGTCTTCGGAATGTTCGATTTGTTACACTACTATTAACGACTCCAACCGCGTGGCGGTTCCTTGTTCTCACCCCTTCTGTTTCTCTTGTATTGCCACCTATCTATATTCTAGGCGCTCTAGCTGTCCCGTGTGTAGACAAGAGCTCGTTTCAAATAAGCTCTCCATTACGCATTACGACAGCGAAGAGTCTACCGACTACGACGAAGATTACTATCACGACGTTCCTGACCTTATGGATCCATACGACCGCGACTCTTCCTTTATAGACCTTTACTATCTATTCTTCCAACAAAATAAAAACAATCTTGACAATGCTCTTTTCTGTTCACATACCGGACATTTGTTGATTCATTCTATCGCGAGTTTTCACACGTCTTTTCTCACTTTATACGCAAAGGTTCTCTCACTCGCCCGTAAAGTCATTCAGAATATGTCCATCAACGGATTAAACAAGCGCTCATACAATATCAACTACACCCCTGTACTCCTTGCCGCCGTCAGTCATAATCTTTCCATCGTCGATATGCTTCTGAAACGTCAGGTCGATATAAATGTATATCTCAACAATGGCAACAATCTTTTACACATACTACTCAACGGCACTTCTTCCATTTTTAAACCCCAATACAAACATATCATTTCACACTGTATTGAGAACATGGTCAGTATAAACTCCCCTAACAACAAAGGATTCACACCTCTTTACTATTATATACTTAACCACTCTAACCATTTATCATACAACATCCTCAATCTTTTATTCCTCATCAACAATGGCGCCAACATACACGTCGTATTCCCAGATGGATCTAATCTTTTCGAACTCATTTATAAACACGTCAAGAAGCCTAAAACCGCTTTCTGTATGACACAACTACTCATTCACAAGGGCTTCATTTACTATTTATAGTCTTTTCACCTCTTTATACAATTGCCATACACACACCCACATTGACCGTTTTAGACAATTGCCATACACACACCCATATTGACCGTTTTATACAATTGCCATACAACCCATTGCATCACATTCTATTCGTTTTATACCATTTTTTTGTTATTTTCGGTTCTCATTGTCTAGAAAATTGATTGAAAAATGTTTCGGTGAAAGTATTCTAATAAAATAAAATCAAATAATACTAAACACAGACAAAATGAGTTCTACACCCACCAACACCAACGCTGACTCCGCCAAGAAGGTCGCTGCCGAAGAGGCCAAGGCTGCCAAGAAGGTCGCTGCCGAAGAGGCCAAGGCTGCCAAGAAGGTCGCTGCCGAAGAGGCCAAGGCTGCCAAGAAGGTCGCTGCCGAAGAGGCAAAGGCTGCCAAGAAGGTCGCTGCCGAAGAGGCAAAGGTTGCAAAGAAGGCTGCTGCCGAAGAGGCAAAGGCTGCTAAGAAGCTTGAGGCTGAAGCCAAGAGAGTGGCTAGAGATCTTGCACGCACCCCCGAGGTAAAACTTGCCAAAGCGGAGGCCAAGAAGGTCGCCAAGAAGGCCGAGAAGGAAGCAAAGAAGGCCGAGAAGGAGGCTGAGAAGGCCGCCAAGAAGGCCGCCAAGAAGGCCGAGAAGGAGGCCGAGAAGGTTGCAAAGAAGGAAGCCAAGAAGGCCGAGACTGCAGCCAAGAAGGAAGCCAAGAAGGCCGAGAATGCCGCCAATAAAGATGCCAAGAAGGCTGAGAAAAAGGTCACGAACAACGCCAAAAATGGTAAGAAAAATCTCACTGAGACGATACTCGAATTAGCTATTACTAGTGCTCAATCCAATACAAAAGAAACGAATCTAGAGCTTACTGAGGAAGGATATGAATCAGACGAGGAGTTGCAGGCCTCTCCTGTTACGATTGACAACATCAAGTATCTAAAAGATGCTGACGACAATCTTTATCATTACACCCAACATCACCTGATCGGCAAGTTTGACCCCAATAACAACACCTTTATCACTAACACTACCAATACCACTCAGAATAACCCGGTTATTGCTTAACTTATTACCTTATTGTTTAAAATATTAAAACCTTTTTTTAGAAAATTGATTTTTTATACCAATACAATATACATACACATACACATACACATACATCATGGTCAAAAATATTACCGGCGGAACACGACACAAGTCTATTGCTCGCAAGCATGTCAGTCCTTCCAACAACAACATCAACAAGCTTCGCACTCCACAAAACGAACACGAGCTTTTCGCTATCGTTACTCATTACTACGGCAACGGCATTTGCAAAATTATCACACACAATAACCTTTCTCTTTACGCCCATATTCGCAAAAAATTCTCAGGCAGACACAAACGATACAATCTTATTCACACTCATTCTATTATTCTCGTTGGCATTAGACATTGGGAAAATCCTTTCAAAAATACTGACCTTCTTCACGTTTTTAATCCTAATATTACACAGTCCATCATTCAATTATTTCATTTTACTTCCTTTTTACAAATACTCAATCAGAGCGAAGATGTTTCAGACAATGTTTATGCTATTACAGATATAAACATTGTTGATAACAAACCATCAACTACGGTTACCTATGAAGAAGACGATGACGCCGCAATCGGTGTAGACGAGATATAGCTTCCAGTAATATAGTATTTTAAAACGTCTTCATATGTTTGTTCGTTCAATTTCAACAATTGATTGATTTTTTTATTTTCGTATAACTTTTCGCCGATATTTTCTATACTCCATGTAAACATCCGCTTATCGATTTCGTCTTTAGTCCAAGTATCTTTATCGTCTATCATATTTCGCTGCATACTCGTAATATTCTTTCGGATTTTATCAGAAACAAATTGCAATTCTTGTATATATTCTTGAAACAATGGGATAGTTATTTTATCATCGCCTACCAAATACTTTGTTCTATAATTTTTCATAATATTCTTGTAGCTTTTCATAACAATCTCCATTCCGTTTGTTCTAATATCAACGCCAGGTAAGTGAGGTAAAAAATCATTTCCTAAGAAAAAACAAATAAAACAATAATCCAATAATCGTCTAGCATCATACTCTTTATAATTCATTGTATCCAATACACACATACCTAGTTTCGATATATTCATACCATAAATCGTATCCGTACCATGATTATCAAACAGCTTTATACCTTTGAAATCAGGAGCTTCTCTACATACAAAAATATTCTGACAATATTCAATGTGTATCATAGAAAGCATTAATAAGTCCGCATCTAGACCATAGACCACTATATTTTCTTTATGGTTCTGTCGTCTAACCAAATCAAATATCTTTTGTTCACCTTCCCCGAACTCATCTGTAGCAGATATATATAATTTATCCAAATGATATTCATCTTCTCGGTGTTTGAACGCATCGTAAATCGCGACAGATAATTTCTCCATAAACGGCATTCCAGCAGTAATTTTGACAATATCCCATCCAATTTCAGTAATACCCTGTTCAGTTAACAATCGTCTAACAAACTTGGTTTTTGCCCTTCGTAGTTGCTGTTGTGCTCTCTTCGCCTCAGGAGCAATACCGTCAAATGTAATGTATACACTTTTTGATGGACGAAAATAACGGATATAACTGTCAATCATCATAATTACTTTATCATATACCCGACGTTCAAACTCTTCATCATTGCCAGTGTACTTAGTAATGTCATCGTGTTCTAATGTCCGAACACTATCATATATAATAGAATTGGAGTCAATATACAAATGGTGTATATCAGATGTCTTTTTTATAGTATCAAATGGAGACAATACATTTGGATATTTACGGATAATGCTTGAGAAATATTTTGGAATGCCCATAACTACATAATTACGACAAGATATGTCTATATGGTTATACAAATATATATCGCATTATTGTATATCAAAAATGTTCGAAACTATATCAAAAAAGTTAAAATACATATCAGAATATATTTTCCAAAGAGGATTACATACAGTTGTGTTGGTAGGGCCTTACTTTTTATATACATACTTCTTCTTTTTCTCTATATTCAACGCAAATGTCCAAGGATTTATGACAATATTGGGGAGTATTTTAGCAATCATTGTGTCGGTTATTGCTTCAAATGCATTGAACAGTTATGATAGACATAGTATAAAAAATGACATTTGTTTATTCAATGCGCACTCTATAGGTGGGGTATTAACACGAATGGCGTCGAGTATTACGCTATATAGTTTTATATTATCATATTTACTTTACATTTCACTTAGTTTAAACATATTACTATTCAATATATTTCCTATTATTTTCGTAGGCTTGTTGACAATAAGTGATATGGTCTGGCAAAAAATGCATGGTTGCATTAGTAGTGTACAAATGCTTTCAGCAGTTATAAGTGGTATTATTGTTGGTGTTGTATGGGGGGCGATCGCAACTAACAGCAAATCATTAGACTTATTTTATACGACAGGAAGCCAAGAAGTTTCTTCATGCAGCGTGCCCTCAAAAATTATAATCAAACGTAAGTCCACCAGCTAGTGAATAAAATATAAATCTAATGTATAAACAAAATATGGACCCATTGGTATTTTTAACTGTATTTTTACAATTATCACCGTTTATCATTGTTAGTTTTTTTACGTTATCTTCTATATTTAACAGTGAAATACGCGGATTAATATATTTAGTATGCCTATTAGTAACAGTCGGAATCGCATATGGTTTGAACCGGAATGATCTCACATTCATCATTAAAGACAGCATACCGGTTTCTACACCTGCTCATTGTGGGACATTAGAAATATTCAAAGGAACCAACTTTTCAATTGGACAAGTAATATTAACATTTACATTTACATATTTACTTACCAACTTAATATTAAATGACATACGAGAACCAGACTCCCATTTTGTCAGCAATAATTGGCCAACTATTACATTCTTCAGTATTATTTTATTCATGGATTTGATACTCAACGTAAAGACCGACTTCTTTGATAACTGGGTTATAGGATCAATAATACTGATTATAAGCATAATATTGATATTCTTCAAACAAATAACCGGCGTAACACTTGTGTATAAACTTGGGATAGGAGAAATAATTGGATATACATTTTTAGTTTTAAGCGTATTGACAATATTATCTTATATAGGTGAGGGTAAAGAACCCGGAACATATTGTTATAACCTACGACAAACATCGTTTTCATATTTGGTCGGCATTGGATTCGGGTTTTTGAGCGGCGGGCTAATTACACATATATTCAATAATGATGAATTGAAATATTTTCCGATAAATACAAACAAAGATAAATGCAAAAAGGCAACAAATAAAAAATACAAATGCCGCAAAATCACAAAATAAATCGTAAACAAATAATGTATATTTTTACGATTTACAAATCAAACTGATCAATATTTATTCGAAACCATTCTCTCAAAGAATTAGCCTGTCTATGTCGGTATGTATCATCCGCCATCATACTAACGATATGATGCTTATTCAAAAAAACCTTCAAAAAATTGTTTAAAATCGGAACCAATAACCCCTTTTTATATTTCTCATCACACTCTTCATAAGTACATTTTTCATTTCCAAGACGTTCATTTACATTATTATGAAAGACAAATAAATACATTTTTAACTCGTCTTTAGTTGCAACTTTTTCAATATTATTCCGACTTAAATATCTGTTCGAATGTTCAGAGCATGCTGGACACGGCAAACTTTTACAAATTGTTACTATCCACGTAATGATTTCTCTTCTCATTTTAACAAAATGGTCGTCTTTAACCTTTTCTACTATTGTATGGAAAAAATACCAAACCGCCGGCCCCCAAAACCGTTTAGACCCCGCTTTTGGAACAGTATCAACTGTTTTGATAACTGGTTTTACTGGTTCTACTTTCTTAGTATACGGCGTTGGAACCGACGGTCGATATGCTCGTCGACGTCTTCCCATCATCATAAAATTAGTATTTACAGTTGTAACTGGTTGGGTTGTTGCACCTACTACCTTCCCGGTTGCGCGTGCATTTGTGAACAACATTATTATAATATATATAAATATATACTATAAATATATAGTATATGGCTACGCACACAAAAGAAGAACTAATAACTAATATTAAGGAATGGGTTCGGTTAGATAATGAACTGAGATCGTTAAAAAGAGAAATCGACAAACGAAAAAAAGACAAAAAAGAGATAACCAATACACTTACCGAAATAATGAGAGAAAATGAAATAGACTGTATTGATATTAAAGATGGTCAGCTATGTTATAAGCAAAAAAATATAAAAAAGCCAATAAACCAAAAATATTTACTAGAAATTTTATCTAAATATTACAAAGGAAACAGTTCAAAAGCATCAGAAGTTCAAGAATATATATTAGACAATCGCAAAGAAACAATACGTGAAGAAATTACACGTAAAATAGACAATAAACCATCCAAACCGTTTATATAATAAATACATTCGGTTGTGTTGTCGCAGAACCACCAGTTGCAGTTTCATCACTATTTACAACGTTTTGTGAGTAACTGCCAATTCGACGAGGATTTTCAACATTTTTCATAACGTCTTCTGTATCATAGACGTTATGTTGGTTATCTACATAATAAACTATACCATTTGCTTCCATTGCATATACCTCAACCTTTTTATTTGGTTCTTGTGCATTATCTATCTCAACCACCCCATGTGGGACACCTTTCGTGTGAGTGCCACAGTATTCGCTGTTACACTTGCGCCGGCGTGTGCACTGTTCACCACTTGCGCGTTTCGCATTACACCGATTAGACAGTGGTATGGCATTTTTAAGACGCTTACGCTTGATAAAATCTTCTCTTGTCAATGACAACCGCTCATAATCATATACAAACTGCATCAATCTCCCTTTATCATCGTCATCTTCCACCACATCTTTTATTATACCGCATATACTTGTTTTCATGGAATGAAAATACTCGTCTAATTTATTATTAATTCGCTTTTCCATTATAAATCTGTTCAGTTGAGCATAATATTATTCAAATGAACATAATCAATTTTCTATACTTTATGTGCAAGTTCGTGTTGAATGTCATTTGTAATGGCATCAATACTTGTGTCTGGTTTTATACGAGTTTTATCGATACGTTTTGATTCGGCTTTGACAAACCCGTCTAAATTATCTTCGTTAGTTATTTCCCGAACAACATTGTTCTCTATATCAAGTTTTTCGTTTGCAATTTTACACTGATTGTCTGTTATATCACTAATTGTATCTGTGTCACTGTGGACACTTGCATTTAACTCAGTATTATCCGGATCGATATCATTGAACTGAACCTTTTCGGTCAAATACGACGAATAAAAAATATTTTTCTCAGTTCTCGCAATCATATATACATCCTTTAATTTTAACGCCATAAACAATACGTTTGTCATAAACACGGTTAGTGTTTTATTATCCAAATAGTTCTGTTTCATTATAAGTGCACTGAATCCGGTATTTACACTGAAACAAGACATTGCAATATAACTAAGACGTTGGTGCAGTTTATCAAAGGATAAGATCTTTCCGCGTTTCTTATCACATAATTTGTCTAACACTTCTGCTACATTCTCATTATCGGTTGGTAAATCTGGGCTCACATGTAAATATGCAATTAGTTTATTTTCTCGCTTTACCTCCGCGTAGTACATGCATATAAACGAAAAAAATGTTACTATATTCAAATAAAAAGTAATATCATACAAAGAATTACCAGCAGATACATTTTCAAATAACGTACATATTTGACCGTTACAGTCCTGTGGAACAAATACCACTAAAAACGAACCCATCAATACACGATACATTTCAAATACCAATGCCATATAAACATTTATTTTCTGCATCAAATCTTGGTTTTCTAATATTTCCTGAATCCGTGTTTTGGGTTCATCTTCTTCAATTGTAATTTCAGTATTCTGCATTTGTATTTACAACTATATAATAGAAATACAAATTTCAACAAGACAAACGCTAAAACTATAAAAAAGTATTGATAACCATATTCATTGCGCATAATTATTTTCAAAACATTTTTCTCACCTTTGCAAAGTAGTCAATTGATAGAGAGCATGCCATACGAATATTCTGTGCAACCATAGTCTTATCGGCGGCATTATTGTAATATGCCAATCGTATAATGCTTTCGTCGTTGTGTGGATGGAACTTTTTAAACCCACAATATTTCAATATACCTTCATTCTTAAAGAATTGTTCATATAGCACATATTCCAACACCTTACCTATAGTATAATCTTCATTTTCCAATACAATATCATAGCTATGATCCATTGTAACTTCACTAATACGGATTGGTAATATGTCGGAGTCAGCTGCTAATATAAGGTCAGCAAAACGTTTTTCGAGCACTTCACATGCTTTACGGATAATATATGCATTTTCATAAATACCAATAGAATTAACCGTAAAGTCAAAGCAATCTTCGATAAAGTGTCGCTGTGCATCCAATATATAAAAGTTTTTCTTTTGCATTTCAATTTCTGATTCAGTGAGCCCTTCCGCTTTCAACTTGTTACTATGTTCTCCCCATACTTCATTTATCTTGATTGGGTCCATAGTATTGCCATAAGAACACGACGATACAATATTATACATGCTATTGTCTGCAGCACTTTTCACAACGAAATCAGCGGTTAGCTGCAGTTTTTCACCAGGAACATGATTACCAATACCCGCGCGTAACCGTGTGAAATCAATATACATATTGGTAATGGAGTTCGCTGGGAATATACGTTTTTGTTCTTCTGCTGTAATATAATTTTTGGTTTCTATATTTTTAATACGGAAGTCTTCGGTAGTAACATATTCGATTGGTTCATTTGTATTTTCTTTATTTATTTCCAGCATATATTTTCCGGGTAACATCTCCAAGTCAGTCATGTGAACTGGAATACATCCTAATCTATGTTTCAAAATTTCATTATGCAATCTAGAAGTATTTGCAGTAATATCACTATTATCACCATCAATAACAGTTACCGGTATGTCACTCAAAACCACACGGCGGATTGCATTTGCTAAACTGACATTTGTTCCTGCAAGAGTAAACTTCAGTTCATTACCTTCATTTATGATATTGCTAATAGATGGGTTCATTATTACGTATACTGTATATGTGGATTATTTTTATATCGTATACATAATCAATTTTCTGGCGGTTCATGACTTAGAATATAATCGTTAATAAACTGTGTTCGCTCTGTATATGATAAAATGCCCCATATAATTCGGGATTTCCGATACAAATACGATCTATCATTGTATAGAACTCTCCCGTGTGTAATATTTTTTATCCGTTCATAATGGTTCAAGTGGTTTATCTTTGCATATTCTTCCAAATCAAACAACATAACATACGGATTGTAATTAATTCTGTAAAAAATGTCAGCCAATTCGTAGTCTTTTACGTAACTTACTATATCCATTCGTAGTCCCTTTGGCTGGGGGTTCGATATATAATTGCGAATATGCAAAATTAGTTCCCGAGGCAACGATTGTATCATATTTTCCATTACAAAAACATGATATAAAAAATCTACTTTAGCATATAAAAAAAGAGCAACGCAAACATCAATACGTAAGGCAGTATTACTAAGAACCAAGCAACGTTACTAGCGCCTGCACGGCACATCAAATTAAGAATCCAAGTCCAGAAAAGAACATACAACATTTTGATGATGAATATGAGTGTAGTGCTGACAGTATCACATTGGTATTGCCCCAAGCAATAAACATCTACATTATACATGTTTTGTAAGTAAATCACAAAAACAGTGATCAATGAAATTACTAAATAAACATATGCGGGTGTGCACAAATTACGTAAGCCGACTATTGCCATTATATAGTATATCGGGAAAAGTATTTGAATAAACCCATTATTCAATATCAACGTGTGTCAACATATGTCTTCTGCAACATACATTTTTCAGGCCAAGGTGGTCCATCACCATGCCTTCTGGTGTTTTATCTACGCGTTCTTTTGTTAAATATACCACTTTTTCTACATCTTGTCCTTGGAGGAGTTTATTGCGTCTTACTTCACTCTGATAATATCTATATTTATCAGCAAGAACATTGCCGCAAGTGAAACATTTTACTGGAATAATCATCGTATATATTAAGTTATGATATAAATTATGTATTTTTCTCTAATCAATTTTCTGCTGTAAATGTATACATGAAATTATACACACCTAAGTTATTGATTGGTTTTTTATTATTCATCATAATATTTAATCTATTGATATCACCCAAAATTATAGAAGGCGCCGAAGACTATGATGTTGTTGACATTATGACTGGTAATAGTGACAGTATAGAAAACAATGTAACCCCTAACTATGTTAATAATATAGATGATACTAATATCGACAGTATACATGACGTTGAATACCACGATAGCGTTGAAGATATATTGAAGCAAGAAGGTTCGTATGCTCTCTCCGGAAAAACGAATGTTTACGACCCCGTGCAAAAAAAAATAATTACTTTGAATGTTCCATATGTACCGTCATCAACTACATATTATGTCCCAGGAACAAATAAATATCCTATGCGTAATTTTACACCATCATATACGGATAGCGTTGTATTAAGCAGTACACAAAAATTATTCAATCAAACCACCCCAGACCGTATTGATTATACGCCCGATAGAACTGGGGAAACAGAACCACCGCAATATGGTGATATCAAAAATAGAAGTGATTCCGTTGTATATGGATATGCAACTACTAATGTAAAAAGTGTAAACCCGGTTTCATACGATGAACTCTCAAACTCTCTTAGCCAGATTTACACTTTTACATATCGCAATGGTGATAAATACAAAGGCGAGTTCGCGAATGGAGAACCAAGTGGAGTAGGTATAATGAAATATGTCAATGGTGATGAATACAAAGGCAATTGGTTAAATGGAAAACCAAATGGAGGCGGCGTCATGAAATATAAGAAGAATAACTCGTTTTACGCTGGCGATTGGTTAAATGGAGAACCGTATAAACCAACCAACACATAGAAGGGTATAATACAGTTATGCCGACTTATTGGTTCAATGGATATTGAACTTATTCGAATAATAAACGCATATTTCCTTCTCGTAAGTGATGCACAATAAACACAAACAACCCTATTATCACATCAATACCCAAGAATACCCAAGCAAATGATTTCTGCTGGATTGCAAAATAGGCAAATAATCCATAAAGAAGACTATGCACTGGTCTCAAATCGTTCCACCAT
>Ga0206131_10006642_pt1 | contig 11784 bp, 12 predicted proteins | sample Helgoland_Spring_FD_148636 | JGI IMG/M metagenome (GOLD analysis project Ga0206131, IMG submission 148636) | Pelagic subsurface seawater microbial communities from Kabeltonne, Helgoland, North Sea - Helgoland_Spring_Bloom_20160517_1 | ecosystem: Environmental > Aquatic > Marine > Epipelagic ... | reverse complement strand
TTTTATTGTTTTTATAAAATCTTCTTTTTTTATTTCTTCTGCTTCTTCTGAATGGCTATTTCTTGTTTCGAAGAGTTCGTTTAGTATCGATTTTTTATTTTTAGCCATGATTTTTTTTCCAATGTACTAATTCCATATTTATTTATTCTGTTAATTAGAACTTAAATATTTTATGTTCTTCTTTTATATATTCATAAATAATTAAATTAGTTCTAAATATTATTTATGGATATTATTGTACCAATACTTATTTTACTTTTAGCAGCCTTTGTTTTTTTTAGAACCAAAAAAAGTGACGACACTAGTTCTCTTGAAGATTCTCTTGAAACTGAGCGAAATAAAACCTCAGAGTTAGAACAAAAGCTGGCTGCAAAAGAAGTGGAGATAAACAACCATCAAAAAAATATTGAAATTGCCAATACCAAAATCAATTCTTTGGAACAGCTTAAGACAGAAAAAACTCAAATACAAGAGAGGCTAAAGCTAATTGAAATCGAAAGGAATAACCTCAAAAATGCGAATACTATACTTCTTCAAGAAGAAGAAAACAGGAATATAACACTTAGAAAATCTATTGAATCTACTAATACTTTACAAGAAAGTCTTGAAAATGAAAAACAAAGAATCAATGACGATAGGGTAAAAGAAGCACAGCAAGAACTAGAAAGCCAAAAACAAACTTGGAGAGAACACGAAAAAGATGTTGAGAACCATTTACAATTAATATGTAATAACCATGTTATTAAATACATAAGTCAAGAAGATTTCCCTCATCCAAGAAATAAGCCAGATAATGCCATTGAAATAATGGATCAACTTATCGTTTTTGATGCAAAAAGTCCTGCCAATGACGATTTAAATAATTTCCCAAAGTATATAAAATTACAAACAGAAAGTTTAAAGAAATATGCCAAGCATCAAGATGTAAAAAAGGATCTATTTCTTGTAATTCCATCCAATACCCTACATGTCATTAAACAATTCAATTACAATATTGGTGATTATAATGTGTTTATAATAACTAAAGATTCTTTAGAGCCTATTATTTTAAGTTTGAAGAAAATAGAAGAGTATGAATTTGTAGATAAATTAAGTCCTGAAGAACGAGACAATGTCTGTAGAATTATAGGGAAATTTGCCCATACTACTAAAAGAAGAATTCAGATAGATCAATTTTTTGCCGAGGAGTTTTTACAAACTCTGCAAAAAGCAGGAGCTCAATTGCCTAGAGAAATGTTGGAAAGTGTTATTGATTTTGAAAAAGCGGAAAGATTAAATCCGCCTATGGAAAAAAGGAATAAGCAAATACTAACCAAGGATTTGCAAGAAAAGTCCACTCAAATAAAAAAAGAAATTCAAATAAGAGAGATACCTGAAATTCAAGCAAATATTGAGTTTATTGATGAAGCTAATAATGACTAGCCGAAAAGAAAAATAATCTTAATTGTGAAAAAAATTAGATGAATTAATTCATTTTTTTCAGAATAAAAAAAGAAATTTACTTCCCATTTAATAAAGCACTTTTTTTTGAGAAAATTAAAACGCATACATGCTAGTAAAGAATTGAGTTTCTATTCCATAGAAGGAAAAGTTTTAGATATTCCTTTTTACGAATCTAATGTTCCTGCTGGTTTCCCTTCTCCAGCTGAAGATTTCATGGATCTAGATTTGAATTTGCAAGAGTATTTAGTCCAGCATCCTTCTGCTACTTTTTGTGTTAAGGTTACAGGCGATTCTATGCAAAATGCAGGTATTTTTAGTGGTGATGTAATGGTGGTAGATCGAGCTCTAGAACCAAAGAACAAAACCATAGTTTTGGCAGTGCTTGACGGAGAATTTACTGTTAAGAGGATTCATAAAAAGGGAGACTCGCTGTACCTGAATCCAGAAAATGAAAATTTCAAGCCTATTGAAATTACCGAAGAAATAGATTTTAAAGTTTGGGGAGTAGTAACACACATTATACATAAAGTATGATAGCTTTAGTCGATTGTAATAATTTTTATGCTTCTTGTGAGCGTGTCTTTCAGCCGAAATTAGAAAATAAACCTATAGTAGTTTTATCTAATAACGATGGATGTGTTATTGCTAGAAGTAACGAAGCCAAGGCTTTGGGTATAAAAATGGGAGCTCCAGCTTTTAAAATGAAGCCTATTTTTGACTACCACAATATCCATGTATTTTCTTCTAATTTTGCTTTGTACGGGGATTTGTCTAATAGAGTAATGCAAATACTTTCTCAAGAATCTCCAGCAATCGAAATATATTCTATAGACGAAGCTTTTTTAGATTTAAAGGGAGTAAAAAAATTAAATAAATTTTCTATTGACTTAAGAAAAAAAGTAGGGCAGTGGACGGGAATTCCTGTTTCTATAGGGATCGCACCTACTAAGACTTTAGCGAAGGTAGCTAATCGAATGGCTAAAAAGTATAAGAAAGATGGTGTTTTTTTAATGAAAGAACCAGCTACGATAACTCGTATTCTTAAGCATGTTGCGGTAGACGAACTTTGGGGAGTAGGAAGAAAATATTCCAAGTTTTTATCTCAAAGAGGATTTCAAACTGCTTATGACCTAGTAAATGCAAGTGAATCTTGGATTAGAAACAACATGACAGTAAATGGTCTTAGAATGATTAAAGAGCTAAAGGGAATTCCTTGCCTTGCTTTAGAATATGAAACCCAAAGAAAAAAAAATATCTGCACTTCAAGATCATTTGGAATGGACGTAAAGACACTTCACGAATTAGAAGAAGCGGTAGCTTCCTACGCATCCACATGCGCGATGAAGTTAAGAAAAGAAAAAAGTCTTACTTCTTCCATATTAGTATTTGTTAAAACCAATCCTTTTAAGGAATTAAATAGCCAATACAGCCCTTGTCAAAAAGTTGTTTTAGATGTTCCTACTAACGATAGTATGGAAATTACTAGTCAGGCTCTATCGGTGCTGAAAAGAATTTATAAAGATGGATTTAATTATAAAAAAGCAGGGGTTATTGTTGGAGATATTGTTTCTGAGGAATCTAGACAGTTGAGTTTATTTCATACACAGGATATTTTTAAAACAAAAAATATAATGAATGCCATGGACGATATAAACCGAAAAATGGGTAGAAATAAGGTTAGATTGGCTGTCCAAGGTTTTGATAGGAAATGGCGATTAAAACAGGAGAAGTTATCGCCTTGCTACACTACTAGGTTTGAAGATGTTTTAGAAGTTAAAATTTGAAATCAATTATTAAATAGTTCAATATTTCCTTTGTAAATAGCTGCATTAGATACAGGCCTAGTTAAAGGTTGGATTTCTAGAATAAAATTATAGCTACCTGTTTTTGCTTTAAGACCAGAGGGAAGCCTTCCATCCCAACCTCTTCCGGAAAAGTCACTAAAAATTTCCTGTCCCCATCTATTGAAAATTCGCATCGATGTAAATTCATAGGAGGTTCCAGAGACCATAAAAATATCGTTTAAACCATCTTGATTAGGAGTTAATACATTGGGAATAAGAATAGAAAAAGGCTCTCTTGGACAAAATTCAGTATCAAGTAGAAAACTAAAAATTCCTGTACAATTATTGGAGTCAATTCCCGATACGATGTACTGGCCAGCAAATGGAGAAATAAATGGAATACTGTCTTGAATATTATTGTTCCACAAATAGTAGTCTGCACCAATACCATAAACTAAAATAGTATCGTCTTCGCAGACAGTGGTATCGTTGAAATTACTGGAAATATTGGGAATTGGTAAGAAATTTAAATTTACATTAACAGAAGAGTCACAACCATTTTGTGCAGTGAAAATATGTTGACCGCTAGGGTTAGATATATTATAAATTTGAGAGTTGTATATCAGGGAATCATTACCACAAATTAAAGTATCCAAATTGTAGGAAATATCGGGCAATTCGGTAATGGTAATGTTAACTGTAGAATCGCATCCATTAATAGAGTTAAGAACCTCCAATCCGTTTGGATTACTACCGTTGTAGGTATTGTTGTTAATTAAAACGGATGAACCATTGCAAATAACAGTATCTAAATTTACATTGTAAGTACTACTTCCAGGGTTGATAGTAATAGAAAAATTAGTATCACAGTTTAAAATATTTAAATCATAAATACTTAGATTGTAATTGCCATCTTTTAAACTATTTATGGTGAAATTATTTGAAGCAACAGCACTAAAAATGGTTGTCCCATTGGTGTCAATATTGTATAAACTTGTTCCTAATAAGTCAATAAAAATCTCCCCATCATTCTCGCCCTCACAAGTCTCAGAGTTTATGGTAGTTGATATGTTTAAATCACAGGACTGGCAAAAGAATGAAGCTACAAATTGACCAGTTTCAATACCATTTCCATTTATAAAAATATAGTAGGTAACTCCGTTAACTGTCAAAAATGAATATTCAGAAGTATTAGCTATCCCACTATTGTCATCGCACCCTACTACAATTAAGCTGTCGCATGTACCTTGGTAAACATGAATTTGCGTATCAAAATTTGTTTCAGAACTTGAAGTAGAAGTAGTAAGAATAGAACCATCTCCGATAAACTCATACCAAACTCCTTTTCCAGGAATTAGGTTAGAACAAGTTGGTGGAGTATTGGTATTGCTAGAAAGTATATTGTTAGAGGTGTCTATGAATCCACAGCTTACCGTTTGGGCGTTTCCGCAAGAGTCATTATTTAGATTGGTTGCTATTCCGGACTGAGCAAGCCAATAATAATCGCATAAGTCTCCAGAATATCCATCTATATAAATATAATAGTCTTGTCCAATGTTAAGTGGATTAGGAGAAGTGGAGGCATCTGGAATGGTAAAAGTTCCTGTACTTTGAAAGACTCCAGCTGGATTGTAGCATGCTAGTTCCACCATTTGGTCCTCATTATTGCAGCTTCCTTCCAAAATTGCAAATTGAACTCCTTGATCACATCCATTTATTGGATCATAAATTATATTCCAATCCAAAACAATAGTATCGTCAGATGCTGTAAAAACCAACCATGAATCGTTGTTTGAATTTCCACAGAAATTATCTGGTCCGTTAGCGTTTCCACCAGTTGAAACAGAATATCCACAATTGGTTGAACCATAAAAAGGGTCCAAAAGATTTAAGCTGGGTGCATTGCATGGCAAATCGCTAGGTGCTGAAATATTTGTGCATGGATTACAAATTGAAAACCCTTGAGATGTATAGCAACTAGAATCGATAAAGTCAGAGATTAATATGGTAGATATACCAGATAAACTATTGAGTGAATAGGATCCACTTTGAACATTTGTAAAATAGACACTATCAATAGTAGAAATTCTTACAGAAGATCCACTACCTGTTGAGGACAAATTAATAGCAACATCGTAGGTAGAATTGGGTTGGCATGTTTTATTATATGTCGCAACTGGAGGGCTACAAATACTTATTGGCGATCTAAAAATCATTACTTCAGTTGCAATGGAGTTGGAAGCACAGTTCTGATCATTAATGTGAAGATGTACTTCTCCGCTAAAGGTGGCGGTCCAATTTATATAAGATTGATTTCCACATCCTATATAATCATCGTTAAAATCTATGAGGGTACCTGTTTGATCTCTTAAGGTTAGTTCAGTATCGTAGCTAGCTTGAACATTCCCATAGGTTGCACACGTGGAAAATTGATAATTTTCACCTAAAATGACTCCAATTTTTATGATTTCTCCTGCCCAATTATTGGCTGTTGCTGACCACCACTGATTTAATATTGGAGTTTGTACTGTAGTTGGAAAAAAGTTAGTTCCATTATTGCATTGGGAATAATGGAATATAGGAACTGTTGTAATAATTATTGCAATTAAAAAATTTCTGATAGTATATGTAGAAACTTCTCTCATAAATCGAATACTTTCTCAATGTTATAATATTTATCAAACCATTTCTTTTTAAAAACTAAGAATTCATTTTTTTTGTCTTCACTTTCAGTATTAAACTCGTTTACATATTTTAGAATTGGTTCGTATTGTTTTGCAGTAAGAATTATATATTTTTTGGTGTAAATATTTAGAAATTTGCTTTTTATTTCAGGAACTGAGTCTATATATTTTTCAATTTTTCTAGCCGCTTCAATAGTTGTTTCTGGGTAAACAAGTCGTATATTTTTTTGTTGAACTAAATTTTGGCTTACGGCTGTGTTAATTACCAAAAAATAAAATATAAATAATAGAGCTTTCATTGTGTTAATTGTCTTGGCTTAGTCTTATAATTTATAAAAATAAATGTTATTTATTGATTTTCAGATAAATTTTAAGGGTAAAACTTATTGTTGAAAATTATTTTAAAAACTTCTGAAAATAATTGGACAGAAGTTAAAAGTTTCTAATTATTTTAGAATTAAATATTAAAAAATGGAAGCAACTTCAAACCTAAATAATGAAATAGAATCTTTAAAGTCTAAACTAACTGGCAACATGTTGGAAGATATGGAAATAAGAGATCAAATCCATAATTTAGAAATGAAGAAGAATGGTGTTAAGCCTGAAGATTCCCATTTTGACTGTATAGGTTGTGGTTCTTAAATTACTCTTTTTAACAAGAAAAATTAATTAATTTATTAGAGTGTGCAAAATTGTATTTTTAAGACTATGTACACAGACATTGATTAAACTCTCTTTGATTTCTCAACTATCTAAACTTTTTCTTAACTTACTATTTTAAAATTTTAAAAAAGAATTTATGGAATGGTTTATTAAAGTATTGAAACAATTTTCAGATTTTAAAACAAGAGCTAGAAGAAAAGAATACTGGATGTTTATTTATTTTCAGTTATTATTAGCGGAATACTAACTTTAATTGATACTAATTTAGGAACAGAGGTCAATACTGGAACTGGATTATTTGGTGGTATTTATTCCCTTCTAATTTTGGTTCCTAGCCTTGCTGTTGGTGTAAGAAGACTACACGATGTTGGTAAAAGTGGATGGATGTTGTTAGTAGCTTTAATTCCCTTAATCGGAGCTATTTGGTTGCTGATTCTTTTTTGTAAAGACAGTCAGCCACAAGAAAATAAATGGGGGACTAATCCCAAAGAAATTTAATTTTTTGCTGATTATTTTTTAGCCTTATTTTTGTTTTTCAACAAACTCAAAATTAAAATGCACAAAATTCAGAAGCTTATAATGTTTATATTCTCATTTGTGTTAGTTGCAAGTTGTGGAAATAAAAGTAATTATAAGAAATATGTTATTGATCAAACTTCTATTGATTCAACTAAGGTTTTAAATTCTTTTGAGGTTAGAGCTTTTTACTATAATTACAATGTTTGTAAATCTGATTTGTCAAGTATTCTTATTTCTAAAAGAAAGAAACTAAATGATGAATGGAAAAATCACATTGAACAATAAACAAAACTATTTATCCCTTCATTTTTTTTTACTAAGTCAACATTTCTTACTCTAATGGTTTAAGATTTACAAAAAGAAGAATCTTATAATAGTTGTAAATTGAATAAAATTAATTGTGAAAAAAATTAATCGTAGTTAATTTTCTATTTCTCAAGAAATGTAATCTATTATAACCATAGGGAAGGTTTATTCTTTACATATCATTTTATTTCTTTTTTAAATTTTATTTTCTATATTGATAGAATAAATCAATAAAAATATAAAAACATGAATGAAGAATCTACACAAACAACATCAAATGCAGGAAAAGGATTCGGTATCGCCGGGTTTGTTCTCGGCCTAATTGCATTAATTTTTTCTTTTATTCCTTGCTTAGGAATGTATGCTATGTTTCCTGGAGTTTTAGCTATTATTTTAGCTGCGGTTGCATTAATGCAAGCAAATAAAGGAAATGGACCTAAAGGTCTAATTATTGCAGCTTTAATTGTTTCATTAATTGGCACTGCAGTGGCTGTTTATCAATATTCAGTTTTAAAAGAAGCTGCAAGTGCATTTACAGGTGAATTAGAGGGTATAAAAGAAAACCTTGAAGAGTTAGAAGAAGCTGGAAAAGATCTAGAAGATGCAATGAGAGATTTGGAAAACAATTAATTATTGAGTTCCTATAAGATTATTAATATAATATTTGCCGGAGTTATACTTTCATTATTTATATACTCCGGCTTTTTTATTGACACCTCTCACTCGGTTTCTTGTGTTCATAAATCTCTTTATGGTATAGACTGTTCCAGCTGTGGAATTACTCGTGATTTTAACGCATACTTGTCATTGAGTTTTGACAACTCTATAAACACTAATTCTTTTAAGGTTTTTATATTTTTTCTCACCCAGCTAATTGCTAGAGTTACTTTGCTCTTTCCAAAAAAAGAATTTATTATTGTTGACTTGGCATTTTCATTTGTTTTTTTTGCATACTCCTTTTTATTTTTTATTATTTAATAGTATGTAATCGCATACTCGAATTTATTTCTATCAAATAATCATTTATCTATCAATTCCAATTCGGGTCTACAAGTCAACTGAAAAAGAAGCTATATTAAATAGTCTACTTTGAACTCTCTTTCTCAAGTTGTTTTTTCATCTTCTTCAAAAAAAGAAATTAACATATCTTCTTAAAAAAAGGAAAAAGCAACAAAAGAGCTTTTAGAATTAAAACAATTAAAGGATGCAGGAGTGATTACTAATGTAGAATATATCAAAGCTGCAGCTCCCCTCAAAAAAATTGTATTAGGATTATAACTAGCCTCCCTTTCCTTTCTTAACTAAGTCAACTTTTTCTTACTTTAATGGTTTAAAACTTACAAAATGAAGAAACTTCTTACAATATTTTTTTTCTACAATTCATTTTTGGATATACTCAATGTATTGAAGGCGATTGTGAAAATGGAACAGGAACTTTTAAATGGGAAAATGGAAATGTTTATAAAGGAGAATGGAAAGATGGGAATCTCAATGGTCAAGGGAAAATCTATTCAGATGGAAATATTTACGAAGGAGAATTTAAAGACGGAGAACTAAATGGTCAAGGGAAAATAACCTATAAACAGGGCATTACAGATGAGGGGGAATATAAAGATGGAGTGCTAAATGGTGAAGGGAAAACGACTAAGGATGGGGATATAATTGAAGGTAAATTTAGTTTTGGAGTACCTTATGTTATCCATAAGATAACCTTTAAGGATGGAGTTTTTTTTGAAGGAAAGTTCAAAATTAAATCCTTTAATTTCTAACCTTGCTTTCTTAAATAAGTCAACTTTGTTATTGACTAATAATTTAATTTGTTGTAATTTTTTTGTAGTGGTTACTTTCCAATACAAAAATTAGCAAAAATATTACCCAATAACTCATCACTAGAAATATCTCCGGTAATTGTTCCAATATAGTATAAAACCTGTCTAATATCCATAGCAATTAAGTCTCCAGGTATATTTTCTGAAAGTCCTTTTCCTACTTTAATCAGCTCATTATAAGCTAGTTCTAAAGCTTCAAAATGTCGCATATTACTAATTACTACACTTTCGTTATGGACGTTATTTCTCTCAAATAGTTCAAAGATACTTTCCTTTATTTCCAATATATTTGGAGTGGTTTTTAAAGAAACTGTTAAGTGACCTTTGGGAATATCTTTAGAACTTTTTACCAAGTCTATCTTATTGGCAATTACCAAACAAGGAACTTTATTTTCAACATATTTCCTTAAATCTTCATCTACTTCTTTTTCAGTAGTTGACAAACTGTCATATATATAAATAACCAAAGACGACTGGTTGATTTTTTCTAAGGTTTTGGCAACTCCAATTTTTTCAATTTCGTCTTCTGTATTTCTAATGCCAGCAGTATCCACTAGTCTAAAGTCTATGCCATTTATAGTAATTATTTCTTCTATGGTGTCTCTTGTAGTTCCAGCAATGGAAGAAACAATAGCTCTGTTTTCATTGAGAATATTATTAAGTAAAGTGGATTTTCCTGCATTGGGTCTTCCTGCAATTACTGTACTAACTCCATTTTTAATAGCATTTCCATACTGGAAAGATTTCTTTAGCTGGTCTATATGAGTTATTAAATCTTGAATTAATTGATTTAAATGTGTTCTGTCTGCAAACTCAACATCTTCTTCTGAAAAATCTAGTTCTAGCTCAATAAGCGAAGCAAATTCAATTAGTTTATTTCTTAAGATCTTTAGCTCAGAGGAAATCCCTCCTTTCAATTGTTTTATGGCAATTTCATGAGCAGCACTAGACTTAGAATTGATTAAATCTGCGATTGCTTCAGTCTGGCTTAAATCTAATTTGCCATTTAAAAAAGCACGTTTAGAAAATTCTCCTGGCAAAGCCAGTCTTGCACCATTATTAATTAATAATTCAATTATTTTTTGTTGTATAAATGTAGATCCATGACAATTAATTTCTACTGTATTTTCTCCTGTAAACGAATGAGGGTTTTTAAAAACAGCAACTATCACATCATCTATTATTTGCTTTTTTTCGATTATTTTCCCGTATAAAACTTGGTAACCACTAGTGTCTTTAAGCGATTTAGAAAATATTTTTTCTACTATGGAAAAAGAATCAGGTCCAGAAATTCTTATCAATGAAACACCTCCAATTCCTGGTGGGCTTGAAATAGCACAAATACTTTCAGATTTATACGAATCGTTACTCATTCCACAAATATATGTAGCTTTTTATCGTATTTTATATATAAACCACTAATTTTAAAATATGAAAGCATTCTTGTCTTTAATCTCTTTATTTCTATGGTTCTCTATTCATAGTCAAGAGGAGCCAAAGTTTAGCGTTAGAGGAGGGCAAAAGACTAGAGACCTTGGATATGTTTCTAAACGAAAAGCCTTGGACTGTAACAAAGACTTGGAATGGGCTCCAGGATCTACTATTGTCTTTCACAAAAAATCTGGAAAACCATATACTGGTACTTGTGTATCTTATTACGATAACAGAAAACTAGAAAGAAAAACCAACTTTATTTTAGGTAAGGAAAATGGCGAATGCTTTACTTACTACAAAAGTGGAGAGGTCAAAGTAAAATCTATATATGTAGAAGGTATCGAAAATGGAACTTGGGGATATTGGTATGAAAATGGTCAAGTTGCTTGGGGAAATACCTACGATATGGGCAGTAGAGAAGGACAATGGCTGTATTTTCATGAAAATGGCAAACCTTCAAAATCATTGTCCTATAAAGACAATTTGTTAGATGGGACTCAAACCTATTATTACAAGGATGGAAAACCAAAGAAAATCATTAACTACAAAGAGGGAAAATTCCATGGTTCTTACACTACATTTTATCCAGACAGTGTTCTTAAAATGTCCAAATTTTATAAAAGTGGTGTTGTCGATGGTGACGATTTATACTTTCATGACAATGGTAAAAAATCTTTTGAGAAACATTGGGACGATGGTATACAAACTGGTAGATGGGAGTATTATTATAAAAATGGACAATTAAAAAAAATAGGAGAATGGAAAGAAGGTCTTAAAGATGGAAAGTGGGAACATTATCTAGAAAATGGCAATAAAACTGATTTTGGCTTATTTAGCAAGGGTAATTTATGGATGGTTTTAGAATTTGATAGGTTTGGTGTAGTTAAAGACCATGAAGAAGAAATTAAATTTAATGAGATGCTTAAAAACAAGTCATCTATTGAAGCAAGTCAGTCAAGAAAGGGAAGAAGAAAACTAAGAAGAAAATTAAGAAAAGAAAAAGCAAAACTAAAAAAGAAAAAAGAAGCAGGTGAGAAAGTTGAAGATGGAAAATAAAGTGAATAAGCTTCCTTTAATGGAATTGTTTAATACTTTACAAGGAGAAGGATTTCATACAGGAAA
>Ga0206131_10006637_pt1 | contig 11787 bp, 4 predicted proteins | sample Helgoland_Spring_FD_148636 | JGI IMG/M metagenome (GOLD analysis project Ga0206131, IMG submission 148636) | Pelagic subsurface seawater microbial communities from Kabeltonne, Helgoland, North Sea - Helgoland_Spring_Bloom_20160517_1 | ecosystem: Environmental > Aquatic > Marine > Epipelagic ... | reverse complement strand
ATAGTGGTTGACAATCAGGGGTATTGGCTAAAGTTTCTCCACCAGATAAAGCACCATCTAAAAATACAGGCACACTTCCATCATTATCATTTTCTCCGGGGGTATTAAATTCTAAACTATATTCACTTACTACTAAACTATTTTCTACATCTGTAGCAGGAGTATTAGATCCAGTTGATACTTGTAAAGCAACAGATAAGCATTTTTTTAGTGTAATACTATCTTTTGGAATTTCAAAACTTGCAGTAATAGCTAAACCACTGATATGAATGTTTTCATCTTCAAATGCTGTCTCAACATAAAAATCATCTAATACATCAGGAACAGCATTTGGATAACTACCAGTATAAAGTCTAATAGAAGCTGTTGTCCAAGTAGGACGATCTCCAGTTTCTCCTGCTCCATAATGAGGTAAGTCAGGTGAAATAGAATATGTTGTATTTACATTTATTCCTCCACTTACATCCCCATACTTTGCTCCATCATCACTACCTGTCCATGCATTTAAATACATGGAAACTGTTACTTGAACATCAGATTGTGGTATTTGGTTAAAAACATATAACCCATCAATTGATTGAGATAAAGAGGATGAATATGCTATATAAACATCGTTTACTCTAGTGTTAAATGAAGATTCGGGTGCTGTAGGAGCGAGGGTTGAAGTTTCAATTATTATATTTTCAAATCCAGTACCAGGACTTGCAGGATCAAAATATGGAACTGGAGTTGATAACCCATAATATTTTACAATAAATCCAGTTGCCAAATCATAAAATTTAAGAGTACCTGAGGTATCTGTATAATATATTCTAACTGTATTACCTGTATCATTAGTAGCTTGATATCTTACAGACCAATTAAGATCAGCATATAGTCCAAATTGAGAAAATCCTAACCCAAAATTTTGACCCGAAGAAGCACCATCAAATACACTACTTGTGTAAGTATAAAAAGCATTTGTTAAAGTAATAGTGGGGTATTTTTCTGCAGTAGTATTAGTAGCGGAGGAAAGTTCCTGTTGAAATATAGGAGTACCTACATATTGAGGATAATTTTGAAATTTTACATCTACTGAAGAATTATTTGAATATTGTACTGTTGAAGAAGGAGATGTGACATTAGATAAACCTACTTTATATGTTGCAACACCTGATTGTATTGCAAAAACAACACTAGTAATAGTTCCAGTAATAGTTGAATTAGGGGTAGCACTTTGGGTAAATACAAGTTCACCTGCGGGTTTACCTTGTGCTATATTAGTTAATAACCTACTTAAAGTATAAGTGTTTAAATAAGTATTTCCTAAAGTAACTTCTGTAATACTAGTTACTGTAGTATTATTTAAAATAACAGCATTTTGTTGACCAGCAGTAACAGCTGCAGATAAACTAGTAAAATAATTAGAGGTATAAGTTGAATTAGTATTTTCTTTATATATATAAAATGTACTTCCTTGTCTAGTAGCATTTTTAGCTGAGTATCTAGTAAATATCCAGGGATGAATTCCTCTATCTGTTTGGGAAACTGTAAAATTTCCTTTTACAATCGCTGTACTATTAATTCCATCTTGAGTTTGAGATCCATTTGATGCTAAATACCTTTCATCATATGCATCAGAAATTGGTAATATAGTACCACCGGGAAAGTTTGAAAAAGGAGTACTACCATCTGGTGACCAAGGAAAAGCAGATGAGCCTCCACCTGTTTCTGTTAATATATATGCTTTATAGGGACGATGAAGAAATGGATTATATCTATATGCATTTGCATCTTCAGTACCTACTGGTTGCCATCCTCTATATAACCATAATTCTTGATCACTATCAACTGTAATAGTTGTATCTCCTCCTATTTGGCCATTATTATCAATAACATATGTACTAATTTCTCCTAAAGAAGAAAGTTTAACAGTATTGTTAGCGGTAGCAGGACCTGTAAGTAAAGTATTTTCATCTTTTACAGAATTTAAAAGGATATTCATATCCGCTACAGTACTAGAACCAGAAACTAATATTTGATTAGTTGTTTCTTTAAAATAATATTTAATTTGATCTGACATATTTGTCTTTGGTAATAAATAGTATGTTTTTTATTTCTTAACTTAATATTTTGTACTTTTGTCTTATTATGTAATATCTATCTCATTTACTCCAGTTATGTCTACTAATTCAAATGTCCTTCCAAATGTTGAACCTAAACCACCAATATTTCCAGCACCAAATGTTTGATCCCACTGTATTCGGTTAGTGGATTGTGATCCGACTAATTGAGGATTTCCATAATATTGAACACTATTATTGTCTATCATTCTAAAATTATTAGTAGTTATTGTGAATGTTGTAGGAGCACCTCCACCTGCTGAAGTTAAGATCAATTTTAATGTAGGATTTAAATTAGTGGAAGTTATAGATCCAACACCATTAGAAGTATTTGCTCCCATTCTTAATTCTATAGTTGTTATAGGACTAGACCAATTTAATTTTCCTGGAATAGTAGCATTAGTTGAAGACCAATTTGGATATTGTGAATCTACAGCTCTATAGAAAAATGGAACACTTACCCCTTCTGATGATATAGAAAAGGAACTACCTTGAGGAAGAAGAGTAGTTTGAATTTTAAAACTCCATAGAGTTGCGTTAGCAAATGTATTAGTAGTTGGTATAGGAATTCCTGCTCCTTGAGTAATAGTTTGATTAAATCTATTACTGCTATTGTTTATATTAAATACACTAATAAATGCTTGACGTTGGGTTGCTACTGTATTTTCTTTAACATTAATTATTAAATCATCCGTTCCTTCAATCCAAGAATTAGCATTAGGGAATGGGTTTTGATCTGATGGGGTAACTAAACCAAATTTAACCCAATTAGGTGATAATAAAGTTGTATATGTGTTATCTGTATAAGCAGCTGCTCTCCATTTTGGTATTGGAGTTCCTGCTTGAACTGTAACTGTAGTATCAATATTTTGAGAAGGTATTGCTGGGAAACTTAAAACAGCAGAGGTACCTGTCCATGATGCAATTAATGGGTCTGGGGGTACAACAATAGCTATTGGAGTTAAATTTGCTGCAGTAGCAGCAGGAGAAATTCCTTGAGGAACAAAAGTAGGACCTATTTGAACACTAGATTCTGTAATTGAACCTGTATATAATTGTAAATCTGTTTGGCCTAAACCTCCTACTAAAGAAGAATTATTTAAAACTTGTGTAGTTTCAGCATATGCATTCATAAACCAGGGATATACACTTTTAGCATAACTATCGGTTACTGAATCTCCATCAAATTCAACTGAACCTGTATTAAAGTTCCCATAAACGTCTGTACTAAATCCATCTCCACCTCCTACATAAAATACTTCCCCATTACTATCTATTTGATAATAACTTGCTTGTCCCCATCCTCTAAAAAAAGATTCTGTAGGAAGAGGAGGTTCATTGCCATTTATTCCAGGAGGAAAATATCCTTGAGGTACTGAAGCTGTCAAATTAATATCTGGTGTTACATCTGGATCTTCTCCGGAAGAAGTAGCATGCCAAATAAAATGTCCACTTGCTGAGAATGTTAAATCATAAGAACTTGCATCATTAGAAGAAATAGCATTTGATGAAGGAGGTTCATTAACAAATATTAAGGTAGCATTTGTAGTAGCACTATTATTATCATCTTGTTGTCTAGTACTATTAATATACCATGTTTGTGGTCCTAATATTGTAGTATTTAAATAATTAAAAGCCTGGTTTAAATTAAAAGTTACAAACTCACTTTCATTTACATAAGGTAATAATGATTGCCCATTAGCAGAAATATCAGACATTTTTATATATCTAACTTTGTTAGTAGGTATTCTAGTTAAAGAATTATTATTTATTTCAAATGATATGCTTAAAGCATTAATGAATATAGGAGTGGGAGATAAACTAGTTAAATCATAATTATTTATTGTAATTGTATTTACAGGATTATATTGACCAGTAGTATCAGTAAAAGCAGCAGAAGTAATTACATTACTACCGACTGTTAATCTAATTGTTCCTCCAGTTCCTATACCAGAATTAGTAAAAATAGAAACATCATAAGTACCATCAGGGGTATTTGAAGTAGTATAATCTTCACTAGCTATATTACTTAAATTTTCACCTGCAGCAGTTGGAGAGACTGTATCTGCCCAAAACCAAGCATTACCATTTTGAGGTATTTCATTAGGAGAAATAAAACTACTTTCTAAAAAAGTAATATTGTTAAAGAATTGAACAAAATATCTATAACTTATAAAAGAATTTTGACCAAAAAATGCACTACAAATATCATTTGCACTTATATCTAATGGGGTAGGTTGAAATTCTCCATTATAAAATTCTCTTTGATCAATTCTAGGAATAATTTGTGGTCCTTGACCCGATCCTGATGTTAATGAAAGAGCATTAGGTAATTGAGTACCTAATTGTGGGTATAATGATTCACTAAATTCCTGTACAGATTCAGTATATAATTGGTAAAAAGCAGAGTTATTAACCTGTGCCTGTGTTTTTCCACTATATGGCTTTCCTGAGTGGCTTATAGGAGCATTAAATATTGTATTAAAATCCTCAAATACTCCTCCTGTTCCCCCTTCATACACATAAATAGAAGAACCACTTATAGTAGAATATTGGGGAAATGAACTAGATGAATCAGGTAATTGATAATCTCTTGCAAAAGATCTTACCGATCCTGATACAGTTATATCATCTTGTACCTGGGGTACTACATTAGAAAATGGATCTGAAGGAGAACCTGTATAATATACAGACATAGTTGTAGCTATCTTCATTTCTGGAGGAGCTTGTCTGTTTCTTTCTAATAAATTTTGTTTAATTACTACCCCTGATGTTAAAGTTGTATTAGCAGGAGTAAAATCTTCTATCATTTTAAACAATGAATTATCAAAGAATTTAATTAATCTAATAAAGTCATTTATATCATAACTAGATATATATTTCTTAAAATACTCATCTCTTAAAGTATCTAAGTCAGGATATGTGTAACCCGATTCAGATATCTGTCTAGGATCCCCTATATAGTCTCCCATATTAAATGCTCCTATTTGAGCTATAATATCATCATTAACTTGATCTGTAGGAGAAAATGCTACCTCTAAATAATTTATATTGTTTTCACTACTGCTAGCAAAACTATTTTGTTGTATAGATCTAAATGGAGATAGGGTATTTCCTTCAGGTACAACTTCATTTACTATATGTACTTTATCTGTAATTTTATTTTTTATACCCCCTGGAATTTGATTTAAGTATATCTCTTCATAATTTGTTATATATGAATTACTACTTGTATAAAAATAGCTATTACCACTTGCAAAGGATTGAGTTATTTCCCAAGATCCTGTTACCTTAGGGTGAGTAGAAATTCCACTACCTGTATCTAACAATGTACCTAAATCAGCTCTAAATGCTAAGTTATCAGGTGTTGAATTAATAGTATTACCTTGAGTAGAATATGGGTTAACTACATAATCATAAAATAAACTTTCACTTAAAATAACATCCCAATACCTAATTTCTTGTAAAGCACCAGTTAAAGGATAATGGTTAACACCATCTATAACTAATCCACCATTAAGAGTAAGAGGGAAAGAAGATTTAGTTGCTGCATCCCAATACTGCCAATTGTAGGATATAGAATTAGATCCCGAAAATCCTATCTCATTTCCTATTCTATTAGCTGCATATAAAGTAGCTAAATCACTTAAAGGATCATCAGCATCATGATCAACAGCAGCCATTATTGACCACCAACCTCCATCAAAGAAAGGTAAAGATAAGCTAGCTGTTTTGTTTAATTCATTTAATCCATCAGGATATAATGTTAAAGTTCCATAAGCATTACTTTGACTAGGAACTGCTCCAGAATATGAACCACTACTCATTCCAGAACCATCATAATCTAAAGTTATAAATGCATTGGATGTATCAGCAACCCAAACATTATAATTAGCAGATGCAGTAGGTATACCAGGTGTTTTAAACCTAAACTGTAAAGTTTTTGGTGTACTTAAATCTGGGTCTAAAATAAATGGGGAACTTAGTGTAAAAGAAGAAGTTATATTATTACTACCATCTAAATGATAAGCATAATTGAATTGATTTTGTGAATAATCCCAATCTTTATAATTTTGTGAATCTTGACCTCCATATTCATTAACCCTCAATATTGTATTTGGAATACCATATGAGGTAATTAATGCTCTTAAACCAGCTATTGTACCTTTAGTTTTAAGTAAATAAGGTATGTTATGATAAATTCGTTTATATAACGACTTGTTTACATCGTCCAGCGGGACTATGTCATTCGATGCTGATATTTGATTAGTTACCCATTCAAACCCAGAAGGTACGGGATAACTACCCGTTATATCCGGAAAAGGAAATGTACTACCAGAAGGTGTAATTCCTAAAAATGATGTATATAAATCGTTTGTATTAAAACTATTAGAATATAATTTTACACCAAAATCCCTAATAGCATCTGCTACTAAATCTTTTGAAATACCATAATCTAATCTGTTATCAGCATTAAATCTATTAGTTAAATCTTTAGTATATAACCATATGTTATCATACTGTTGAGCAACCATATCAACAAAAAGTTCATATTTTTTATTAGCTGAATCAGATCTTAAGTATTCTGGTATTGTATTATATAAATAATTTGGATTAGATAAATCATAATCGGAAGCAGTTGCTGCTTGACCACCATAATTTGAACTTTGTGGATCCGCACTTCCTATCCAAGTTAATACTTCTGTACTACCTGTTGGAAATAAAGCATATGGAGGTTCTGTTGTAGATTTAGGATAAGAATATATTGAACCACTATTATAATAAAGAAAATATTCATAACCATCAAAGTTATTTTTAATATAATCAATTTTAGATATAAATGTAGCTTTACTTTCACTATATGCAAGAGAGGAAGGTGTACCTCCTCCTATTGTACCTAAGGCATCTATTGAATTATTATAAGATTCTATTAAACCTACTTTATAATAAAAATTTTCTAATCTAGTATTTGCAGAAGAAAAATTAATAAAATTATCATATTTTTCATAATCAACACTAATATTAATTTCTTTTTTCTTTAATAAATTATTTAATTGGGAAAACGAACTTGTTAAATCGCTTCCTATTACTGTATTGTAATCAAATGTTTGAGTACTTTCTCCTATTTCTTGGGTTACTTGTATACTATAATTTGGACCTTTAATAAATTGAAAATCATTAGGTACAAATTCTATTTCAGGAAAAATTACATTGTATGCTTGAGGAATAGAAATTTCTTCTACTACCCATAAAGTAGATTTTAAATCGAATTGCGAAGGTAGAGGTTCATATAGTTTAACTAATAATGAGGGTTCTACTTCTGTATCAATATCTAATTTTAAATTATTAGCTATTACTTGTTGATCATTTCCAAAATTTAGTAAAAAATCTACAAAATAATCTGCATCTTCTCTATTTTGAATAAACTCATTACTTGATGAAATAATTAAATCATCAGCAATAGCGTTACTTTTTAATCTTACTTCAGTTCTATCAGAACTTATTTCACTAATATAATAATTTATAGTGATGTCAGAAGCTAATTTTTTTCTATAGAAATTGTATGTAGAAAAATATGAACCATAATCATATCCTATATTTTCTAAATCTTGGGATGGATATAGAATAGTATCACCATTTATAACACTAAAAGTAGTTACAGAAACAGCTCTAATACTAGGATCAGGATATATTAAACTTTTATTTTCATCATAAGCATAATATTCTATATAATCTGTAGAAGCAGTAAAAGATGTATCTAAATCCGAAGAAGAAATAAGAATATTATCCTGCTCAGTATATTGCTGGAATTCAAATGTGATGGGGTTAACCTGTAGTATTTGTGTTTTATCTTCCATTATACGGGTGTAGTATTAGTTGTGTTTACAGATGGTGAAGATACTTCTTGAGATATTTTAGTAAAATCATCTCCAGCTATTGAAGCATCATCTATACTATCTACATCTAAATTAATTTTTTCACCTGTTAAAGCTTCAGCTTTTTCAACTTGTGCTTGAAGTAAATCTCTTCTTAATTGTGTAATTTCTGCTCTTAGTGCTTCTATTTCTTCACTATCTTGATCAAAATTAATGTATTCTCCACTAGTTTTAACTAAAAATTCATGTGAATCAGTTTCACCTAAAGCAGGAATATCATAAAATAATTGATTATAAAGTTCAAAAAATTGATTAACAGTTACTGTGTTATCAATTTGTTCATTTAAAGAAACTACACCTAATTGACTAAATTTAGTATCAATTACCTTAGGATATTCTGTTTTAGAATATATTTTTCTAATAAGATCTACTTTTTGATTTGTCATTTATTTTACCCGTTAACTACCTTGAAGTAATAATTTTCATCCATTACTATAGTATTATTATTTACTGTAGTTTGTACTAAAATCTGATAGTATCTTTCAGGTTCTAATCCATTCATATATACTGTAAAATAACTTCCTGTTGCATCACAGCTAATTTGTGTATTCTGTGTATCAAAATCTATTACAAATTCATTAGTATCCAAATCTTTTATTGCATAATAAGAAGAAGTTGGTAACGCATGATTTTTAGTAAACATAGATGATGTTTCAAATATACGAACAGGAAATTGAGGACGCACATTTAATCTAAATTGATTAATACTTTCACTATAAAATACACCAGCATTATTATCTAATGCAACAAACAAATCAGGGGTATCTATAACTTCTAAACTTCCAGTATCATATACAAAATCTCTCCATTTTATTTCTAATTGAGGAGGGTATATAGTATTAGTATCTACAGAATAAAAGCTTAATTGGGGTGTTACAGCACTTGAAGTAACAAATTCTTTTGAATCTTCCCATTTGATTACAAATCCTTCATTTGATATCAATGGTAAGGCACCTGTAAGATTTTTTGAAGATGAATACCAAACTTTAACTGCATCAGTAACATCTAACTCTAAATCTTTTTCACTTCTTAAATTAAACGATTGAGTAGCTTCTAAAGATCCAATACCTGTATACCCACCAGATCCTGTCCACCAAACACATCCTCCAGCGTTATTACTACCAGAATACGAGCCAGTAACATGCGAACTAAAACTACTTATAGGCCATGGTGCAGAACCAGAAAATGCGCTATATACCCAACTAACACCGGTTGTATTTTGGGTATTATCTAAATATTGACCTGATCCATTATTCCAAGATCCTGAAATAGGATATGCTTCAATTGTAGATTCTAATACTACATTAGTTGCTTTAGCAACAAATGATTTTAAACTAGCTGTCAAATTTAAAGAACTAGTTACTGAGGCTATATTATCAATTACATTATTAATTTGGCTCTGATCAAATTTAATTAAAGATCTTGCTACACTAGATACAGGGTTAAAATCTGTAACATAGTTAGCTACATCTAATATAGGATCTAATCCTGTATTCATAGCAGGGTATGCACTATAAATAGATGCGTCTTGTGAAGGAAATAATTTATATACTGCCATAATTAAAATAATGTTACTACCTTACCTTTAATATCAGTATTAGGATATTTTAACTCAAATATGCTTGGATCTAAAGATGGGAAAATAGTTCCATTTTGAGTAGCTCCACTCATATCATAAGCACTTTGTGAATATCCTAGTGAGGTTCCTGTTTTATTAGTAAGATTTATTTGTTTAACTGTTTGTACACCATCAATTTGATCTAACAACACAAACAAATCAGGTAAAATAATTGGTTGATTTATTTGCCATTTATCTATAGAAAAATAATTTTGTAATGCTACAATACATCCTTCTATTACTTGGTTACCATTATAATTAGGATAAGTAATAATTTCAAAATAAACATCAAAGTTAATTATAAAAGCATCTTTAATGCTAATAGTATCACTTATCATCCTATATTCATTAATATAAGTTTTTAAGTTATTTTTTAATGCTGTAGAAGCGGTTGTTAATTTACTGTTTATATTTGAGGATAGTACATAAATATCTAATGTAGCATTAGAACCTATTTCTTCATTGCTTAAAGTAGGTTTTTGAGTAAAAGCCTTTGATATAATTCCAAATTTAGGAGGCATACTCAAGGCTCTAACTAAATAATCATTAGGGGTTACATTTCTTAATTGGGTAGAGAAATTTGAAATTGAATTTTGTCTTATTTCCTCTATTGTATCTCCATCTTGACCTCCAGAAGCAGCTATTGAATTATTAGTAGAAATAGAATTAAATACATATTGTGCTACTGTTGGATCTAATCCACCTTTTAAAAATTGAAAAGTAGTAGTAGTTGGGTTAGTTAAAGTATTGGATAACACATTTGATTGAGTACCTCCTCCTGTATAATATCTAATAGTTAAAGTAGTATTACTAGGAGCAACACCATAAGTATTAGTAAATATAAAATTAGTAGGACTAAATGCGGTTGTTAATTTACTTTGCCCAAATGGTAATCCTAAACCTACATTATCAGGATTAGGTACAATATCTTCTGTTGTATCATTTGCTGTTCCTGCACCAAATTGTAATTGTAAAGTAGTAGCATTTAATAATCTTGTAGCAAATCTATTTTGAACTTGTTTTGTTTGTAAAATATAAGGTGTATCTGTATCTAAGTAAGTATTAGGGTCATTAGTATTAACATTTTTTAATCCTGTATATACTGCATCTTGACCTAAATAATCTACTTCATACCATTGATTTCCATCACTATCAAATACATCAATTATACCTGCAAGATTAGTACTATTAATATCTACGGTTGCAAATTCCTCTGGAGCTCCAAAAGTAGCTGTAGTAGTATTTATAACACCACTAAATGCTCTCCTAGTTTTCTTTAATAAGTAATAAGTAGGATTCCCAGCAGTAACTTGAGCTACAGATACTATTGTAGGATCTGAAGAGTTAGAAACTGAAAAATCAATAGGTTCATCTGTTGTAAATGTTGTAGGACTACCTGCAGTTGTAGATATAACTGTATTAGGATTTACATATAATGCATAATCAAAATCAGGTACATAAGCGCTACCAGATAATTTAGAAGGTACTTGTTGGTAAAAATCAACTAATGTATTAGCTAAACCAGTTGCCCTAGGTTTATAACCGTACATATAGGCTAAATCATATAAATTATCAAATTGTCTAGCATATTGTAAATATGTTTCTTGAACTTGATTATCTAGATAAAATGATAAAACATCACCTACATAAGCAGCTTGCTCTATAAACATCATTCCTGGAGAAGTCTCTGAAAAATCTGTATATGTTGTAGGGAAATAAGTTTGAGAATAATTAATTAATGAATTTCTATATTCTGCAAAATCCTTATTTATATAATTTATGTTTCTTTTAATAGCCATTATGCAAAATTTAATTCTAAATTATCACTAATTGTAGTATTTGTAACTGAATAGTACATTTGTACTGATATTTCGTTATTATCTGGATTGGATAATACATTTAGTTCTTGTATATTAACGTTAGGAAAAAATACTTTCAATTTTTCAGATACATCTTCTTTTAAAAAGTCTAAATTATTCTCAGTTATTTGAGAAAAAATATAGCTTCTTAACCCACCCCCAAATTGAGGATTTCCTGGTCTTTCACCAGGATTAGTTAGAAAAAAATTGACTATATTATTTTTAATAGCTTCTTGGGTAGTATAATTAGGAGTAAAAACTCCTCCCGCACT
>Ga0206131_10006633_pt1 | contig 11788 bp, 8 predicted proteins | sample Helgoland_Spring_FD_148636 | JGI IMG/M metagenome (GOLD analysis project Ga0206131, IMG submission 148636) | Pelagic subsurface seawater microbial communities from Kabeltonne, Helgoland, North Sea - Helgoland_Spring_Bloom_20160517_1 | ecosystem: Environmental > Aquatic > Marine > Epipelagic ... | reverse complement strand
CTTGTTGTAGAGCTCTATCAAATAAATTGTCTTTATCAACAAAAGTATCATGTATAATAAACTTTTTGTAGTAAGAATTATAATCTATCTCAAAACCTATTTCTCTCAAAAACTCAAAATCTCTATTTAGTGTTCTAGATGATATAATATAGTCACGTTGTTCTAGGTATTCTAGATATTCTTTTTTGCTACGGTACCTTTTTAATCCATAATCACGTGATAAGGCAATACGATTAAGAGCAGGAAAATTGTTACTAGACATAATTTGAGATATTTTTTATTTTGACACTCAAATCTAAACAAAATCAATATATTGACATAATTTGTCATACTTGATGTATTACTTTGTAATTAAATCATAAAAAAAATAAATTATGGTAAAAGAAATTATTGAAAAATCCACTGTTAAAACTTCGTTTAATATAACAGAAGGGAAAAATAGGGTAAAGAATCTAAAAACTGAGATTAATTCTAAAGAAGGTGCACACTTAAACGAGAAATTACCCCTTTACCTAGAAGAAAAAGATTTTATTTCTAAAGAAGAAATCATAGAATTAATTAAAAGTAAAAAGTATAATCGGAAAACAGAAGTATATTCTATTCTTTTATGGGGAGTTTATTTTCATGCAGTACCAAATAAGGAAATAAAGAAAGAACTCTTAAAGTATATAGAATCAAAAGATTTTCTTGAATTAATAGAAATTATCATATCGGAAATTATTAAATCGAATAATTCAAATGTTCTTTTTAAACGTTTCAAAGAGGATAAGGAATTACAAATTCCAGGTATTAATTATGCCTTTTTTACAAAGTTTTTTTTCTTTTATAGAGCAGCCCTTGCACCAGAAAAACAGACTTATCTAATATTAGACAAATGGTTAAGTATAGCTTGGTGTATGATTGAGCTTATAAGCAATAATACAGAAATAATAAACAACTTTTATGGAAATAGAAGTAAAGGTAAATTGTACGTAGATGGTCGTTTAAAAAATAACAAGTATGTAAATTCTAATGTTTATGGAGAATACCTAAAGTTTATGATAAGATTATCAGAAGAATTTTCAATTTCAGTTATTGAATTAGAAGAAAAACTATTTGGTCATAATCTTACTGAAACATCCCCCTTTAATGCTAGAAAATTATACAAAAAAATTGCACTTGAAGAAAACATTCCTCTTTCTAAACCTAAAGATATTGAAGTTTCTCAAGAACCCAAAAATAAGCTAAAATCTAAGCTTAAGAAAAATGTAAATCAAAAAGAAATAAAACAAACACGTTTTTTTCTTTTCGAAAAACCTGCTTATAAAGCTATTCGTTATTCAAAAGATATAAATAAGAATAGAAAAATTGGTCGAATTGAAAGTCGTAAAAATGGATGCTACCTTTATTTAAAAAAATACTTTTTAGGCACTATTGAAACAGATAAAAATGAATGGGAAGATATTATTGAAAAGAAGTCAGAAGCAGGACACTTTAAAAGGCTTTTTACGAATGAAAAAAGTGTAATTAATTTTTTAGAAAATAACGGTGTAACTTTAGAAAAAATTAAATAATTTCAAGTTTCCTAATAAATTATAAATTTTATGAATAATACGTTTCTTGAATACGGAAAAAAAGGGAATAGCAAAGAGTTAAGAGAAATTCTCAGTCATATTTTTAACCGAAATAATGAGTTGTCAGAATTAGATAAAAAAGGCACTCCCATTTGTATTTGGGGTACACATGGATTGGGTAAAACCCAAATCATTAGAGATTACGCTTTAGAAAAGAAATGGAAGTTTTCTTACATAGCCCCTGCACAGTTTGAAGAAATGGGTGATTTACATGGCATGCCAACTGTTGTAGATCCTGATAGAAATATAGTGGGTGATGAATATACGGTGTATAGCCCTCCAGATTGGGTTCCTAGAGAAGAAGGGCCTGGGATATTATTATTGGATGATATAAACCGAGCAGATGACAGGATTCTTCGAGGTTGTATGCAATTATTACAAAATTTTGAACTTAAATCGTGGAAATTACCCCCAAAATGGCAAATTGTAGCTACAGCAAACCCTGAGGGTGGAGATTATTCAGTAACTCCAATGGATGGTGCTATGCTGACAAGAATGCTGCATACTACACTAAAGTTTGATGCAAAGATTTGGGCTGAGTGGGCTTATAAAGCTAATATTGACCAAAGAGGTATTTCTTTTGTTTTAACTTATCCTGAACTTGTAAATTCAGAAAGGACTACCCCTAGAAGTTTAACCCATTTTTTTGAGCAAATTGCATCAATTGATAATCTCAAAGAAAATTTACAACTAGTTGAAGCTCTTGCTTTAAGTTCATTAGATGCGGTAGCAGTCTCCTCATTCATTGCTTTTGTTAATGATGAATTAACTCAACTTATAGAACCTGAAGAAATTTTAGACACAGATGATTTTAATTCAATCTCAAAAAAAATAAAAGATATATCGGTTGATGACTCGGGTGCAAAAAGAGTTGATCGTCTGTCAACAATTTGTGCAAGATTATACTTAAAGTTAGTTTCTGATAGTTACCTGCAAGAGAAAAATCATGGAAAAAATTTGGTTCAATTCTTACTTCTAGATACCATTCCAAATGACCTACTGATGAGTTTATATATGGATTTACAAAAGCACGGAGGTGATCAAATAAAGGAAATGATAAGAGATAAAAAATTAGCAAATAAATTATTGTCAACCTTATAGTTAATGATTATGCTTAGTAAAGAGGACAAACAAAATATATCTAAAATAAAAAAACTTATAAGGACTCGTGATTTTGAAAAAATTGAAATGGGGATAGAATTAGTTAGGTCCTTTAATAACCCCAAGATTTTTGATGAATTATTAGGTAATGTTGAGATAGGAGAATGGGGGGATGCCTTTAAACATGATTGGAAAGGAACCGGACCAGACGAACACTACTTTCAAACTGCAATACTTGGTTTATTAAATTTCTCACCAAAGGGCTCAAAAGGATCTGTTTTTAGAGATTCCGTTAAAATCCTTAGTATAAAGGGTGAAATTACAAGCGGTTATTCTACATTATATTCAAAAATATTTGTCAAATATTTGTCAAATTTTTCTAATCTTGAAATTTTAAAACTTCATAGGTTTAATGAAATTGTAGGTTTTGAAGAAATATATTCGCTACCTATAAAAGGTCTTGATATTGATTGGGGTGAATCTATACCAAATACTAACGAAAAATGGGGTTTTAAAAAACTTGAATCTCTACACATAGAACTTCCTTCTGAAGAAGTTATTGATCACGTAGATTATTTATCAAATTTAACAACAATCAAAAACCTGAAAATATCTGCATCTTTTAGCGCAAAATCTTCAACATTTTCTATTGATGGATTGAAACAATTAGAAAACCTAAAGTTTCTGTACACCTATGGATTAGGTTATTCTAACCTTGATGCGATTAGTAGTCTTAAAAATTTAAATTATGTTCAATTATCAGAATATAATTTAGTTGATATTTCAGGGCTTATTGCATCAAAAGAATTAGAATTTATTAATTTGAGTAATTCAAAAAACTTAAAAGATATTTCTCATTTAAGTAAACTCAAAAACATAAAACTAATTGATGTATCATCTACACAAATCACTTCCTTAAATGGTTTAGAAAACTGTACTGATCTACACGGAATAAAGGCTTCAAATACACCAATAAAAAGTTTGGATGCTCTAGTAAACGCAAAAAAAATCTATGGTGTAGATGTTGAGAACTGCTCAAGCTTAGAAAATATTGAGGGACTCAAAAATTCCTCAAAATTGAAAGAAATTCTTTTAAGTAGATGTTCTTCACTTCAAAGTCTTTCTGGCATAGAAAAATGTATAAACTTGAGAATTATAAAGCTTTCAGGAAGTGGAATTTTAAATCTAGATTCTTTAATTAATTGTAAGAATATATTTATAAATAATTCAACAAAATGGCATGAGGAAACACCAGAATGGGGTAGTAATATTTTTTCGCAAAATCCTTTTGGGAGTGTTTATGAAATTGTAGAAAAAGTTGGATATGGTAATCTTTATAAAGCAGAATATATTAGAGAAATGTCTAGTGAATATTACAGTGACAGGGATTGGAGTACTCCACCCTTAAATGAATTTGCGATTACAGAATGTCCAAATCTTGAGTCGGTTGAAGGATTGAAAAATTCAGGAATTCAATTACTTGTAATTAAAAATTGTCCAAATATTAAAAAAATTGACTATCTCTCTGATTTTTCACTTTTAAAATGCTGTGATTTTACAGATTGTACAAATCTTGAAAGTGTAGAGAGTCTATCCTCTCTTCCCCTAATGGATCGGTTAATTTTAAAGAAGTGTTATAAGGTTAAGCCAAAACCAAGGTTCTTAATAATGGATTCATTTGAAAAAGTTAATGAGTATTTATCAAAATTTAAAAAAGACACTTCAGAAATTAAGTTAGATTCATCAGATAAAATCACAGCAGAAAAACTGGAAAAATTATTGCTTTCAAACGATTTTACGAACATCGAGTTAGGTTTAGAATTGGCAAATTCCATTTCAGACAAAGATATTTTTGAATTCCTACTTGAGGATGTGAAATTTTTAAATAACAAAATTATACCCAACAGTAAATTTTTAGGAAATGATAAAACGAAAGTGTTTAGAGATTTTGCTCTTGAGGGTTTAATATCTATTGCTCCAGATTCATGTAAAATTGCAAAGGAAATCAAAGGAAGTGTTAAAGAAAAAACATTAGATGGAGCCAATATTACTTCACTTCTGTCAGTTTCTGGATTTAGTAAACTAGAAATACTTAAAGTTAAAAATACTAATATTTCTACTGTCTCAGATTTATCTAGATTGAAAAATTTAAAAACCTTATTATTCACAGATAATCCCGAGTTGAAAAACTTGTCGGGAATTGCAGGTTTGGAAAACCTAGAGAGTCTAGAAATAACGAATTGTAAAGGCCTTACAGACTTGAATAATGTTTCAGGTTTTAAAAAACTGTCAGGTATTCAAGTTAATAATTGTGGTATAACTTCAACAAATGGATTAAAAAATCTTCCATTATTGAAAAATGTTAACCTAAATGATAATCATCACTTAAAGAGCATAGATGAAATAGGTCAAATAGGTTCAGTAGATATTGTGACAGTTAGCAGATGTCCAAACATTAAAAGTTTAGATTCTCTAACAAAACTTGACAATCTATCATTTTTAAAAGTTGATAAACATAACCTTCAAAATACTGAAGGTATTTTTTCATTAATAAAGCCTTTAATGGAAGGGCTAAGAAAAGAATAACTTATTTTGAGTAAAGACATTAACGAGGAAATATCAAGGTGCATAATTAAAATGCTATTAAAAGAACCTTTTTATGCACATTTTTTAAGTGGTATAATTAGAGAAGTTACCGATAAAGTACCAACGGCTGCTGTTGGATTTAAATCAGGAAAAATTGCCTTATATGTTAATGAAAATTTCTTTCTAAAAGAATTAAAATCAGAAAATGAAAGAGTTGCTGTAATTAAACATGAAACACTTCATATAATATTCAAACACTTATTTAGAATGAAAACAAAAAGCTATGACAACCAGCTTTTTAATATTGCAGCAGATATTGTAGTTAACCAATTAATCAATCCTTGGAAACTACCAGACTCAGCAGTTACTTTAGATACATTTCCTGAATTAAAACTTCCTAAGGATAAATCTGTAGAATGGTATTATGAAAACTTAAAACAAAATGCATCAAAAGATAAGGAGTACAAAAAAAGATTAGAAGAGATCTTTGAGAAAGGTACACACAGTGACCATAGAATGTGGGGGGAAAATGAAAAATTTAGTATGGAAGTGACAGAAACAGAAGTTGACAGAATGATAATTCAAGCAAGAGACAGAACACCTGTTAAAGATTATGGTACAATTCCACTAGCAATTAAATCCTTAATAAAAAATATCATTGAAAAAAGAAACCCTCAAATAGATTGGAAAAGAGCATTAAAAATTTTTTCATCAACAAGCAGAAGAACAAGAGTCTATCATACAATGAAAAGAATTAGTAAAAGATATGGAACTCGTCCAGGAATTAAAATCAAAAGGTTTCAAAAGCTTGCTGTAGCTATTGATACATCTGGTTCTGTTAGCATAGATACTTTTAATACTTTTTTTAGTGAAATCCACAGTATGTGGAAGTTTGGAGCTGAGATAGAAATTATTGAATGTGATGCTGAAGTTCAAAAAAAATATTCCTACAAGGGGCGTATTCCTGAATTTGTTACTGGAGGTGGTGGAACTTCATTTGACCCAGTTTTTGAGCACATCAGATTAAACAGGTTTGAAAGATATGACGGGTGTATATATTTAACCGATGGCTATGCGCCAGAGCCAACTATAAAACCTCCTTGCAAAGTTTTTTGGTGCATAACAAAAGATGGTACAATAGGGCCTCATCTTAATTTTGGTAGAGTTGTACAGATGAACTAAAACAAATATAATTAATAGAAAAAAATATGACCTGGGAAAAGTATTACCAATTTGATAATATATCTAAAACAAATACATATTTGAGAATTATCTCTACTCAAATATTTATTGCTTTTTTTAGTTTTTTACATCTTTTTAGTGACTTTGGACATTGGGCTAGCTACATATTTTTATCATTAATTGTTTTGGTTCAAATAGTAGCTTTCTTTAGAGGCAAAAAAGTTTTTTGGCTATTTTTAAATATAAACATCAAAAAATACCCACTTACTAGTCCTGAGTTATTGAAAATATTGTTTGCATTAATCCTTATTTTTTATCACAATGACATCCTTTATGGAGCAGTACTATTTATAATTTTCAATGAATTTTTAAGATATTTATACAACCAACTGTATTACTATACTATAATTGAAAAACAACAATCAGCTACACACCTTACTATTAATACTCCAGAAAACCAATACACTGAGACCAGAAAAATAAAACTTATAAAAGCTAATAAAATTGCAACCTTTGATTTTGTTGAATTTATAATATTAGTACTAGCACTTGCCTTACCGCTTCAAGAGTTTATTGTAATCGATTTGAAATTAATCACTTTTTTAATTTTTTCAATTTACAGTTTAAACTTTTTATATTTAATATCTAACACATTATATAATCAAATTTATAGACTATTAAACCAGTCTTTGAAGGTATTTTTTATAATCATTTGCTTTTTATTTATAATTACAACACAACTCAAGAACTTATATAGCGATGTATATCCAGGGTATTTTAATGATTCTTATTCAACTTTAAAAAATTTAATTAATATTATTACGGGAAATATATTTTCTGAATTAAAAAATTATGATTCCGGATTAATAGCTTTATGTTTTATATTATTTTGTTTTGTGGGCATTATATTATTTACAATTTTTACAGCTATCATGGTAGATACCACAATAGAAAACCATAAGGACCAGAAAAAAATATTAGGCCTGTATGATGGAAGTTATGTTGCAGGTTTTTATGAAAAAGATAGTACTGGCAAATGGTTTATTTTAAATCGTGTAAAACATAAGGGAAAATATTACTTTGACGATACAGAAGATGACGAGGTAGATCCAAGTTTACCACAATTTGATATTGAAAATGCCTATGAATTAATTATGAGCAAAAACGGTGTTAAATGTTTGGAATAGAGTAATATCTTTGTCTTCGTAGCCAAAACACACCATGCTACTTAATCCGCTAAGATGGTAATTTCCATTTTTAGAATAATCCCAACGAGATTTACTGTTGGTAAAAGCACTTAATTCACTGTTTAATAGTTTTATGACTTAAACAATTTTTTTATTCATCAAAATGAATTTCAATTTGATCCTGAATTTCATCCCATATTATATGATCAATATTATTAAATGTCTCTTCAACTAATCTGTAAAGTTCTTCGTCACTCAATACTTTACCTTCAGGTAATTCACTCCTAATTTCATCTATATTGTATAAATGGTCTAGATAATAACCATTTTTTTAAGTATTTTTTTTTGCCTGAATTATTTCTTCAATGTTCATAAAATATTTGATGTAAAAATTAAAAAAAAGTATATACAAATAAAAATCAGATCGAGATAATAAAAAAATTTTGAAACAATAAGTAGTTGACATAATTTGTCATGTTATGTATTTATGTTTGTCTTGTAAAAAATAATATATGAGATACTTAACAAAATCACGCTACAAATTGGGTTTAGAATGCCCAAACAAATTGTACTACACTAAAAAAGAACAATATGCCAATCAAAAGCAAAATGACCCTTTTTTGCAAGCTCTGGCATCTGGAGGCTTCCAGGTAGAGGAACTAGCACGATTACATTACCCAAATGGTAAATTAATTGATGATGTAAAAGGTGAGGATTATGATTACGATGCTAAGGTAGCAGAAACAGATAAATTATTGCTTCAAGAAAATGTAGTCATTTTTGAAGCAGCCTTAAAGTATAAAAACCTCTTTATACGGGTAGATATTCTTGAAAAAAAAGGAAATCAAATTAACCTTATAGAAGTCAAAGCAAAGTCCTTCATAGAAAATCACAAAAAGAAAGATGTTACGTATAACTCCAACTGGAACTTTTACCTGTTTGATGTTGCTTTTCAGAAATATGTTATTGAAAAAGCAAAACCCTCTTTTAAGGTGACTCCTTTTCTGATGCTTGCAGATCAAAATAAAAAGGCTACTACTGATGCATTAAACCAAATGTTTCGTATTAAAAAAAATAGTAGCAATAGAACTGGAGTTGAAATTATAGAAAATGATATTTCTACTCTTAATTTGCCTCAAGATTCTGTTTTGTCATTAAAAGATGTAACCCCTATTATAAAAAAAATAGAAGCAGGAGAACACCGAATTTTAAGTGAGTATAACTTCCAGGAGACCATCAAGATACTATCTAAAGCCTATCAAGAAGATCGTTATTTTGGTTTTGATTTAGATTTTGCTGCCTGTAAAAAATGTGAGTTTAAAACAGACACCAGCTCAAAAGATAAAAAGTCTGGATATAAAGAGTGCTTTAGAAAGCATTTGGGAATGAAAGAAGAAGATTTTAAAGATCCTACCGTTTTTGAAATTTCCAGACTACACCCAACAAAACTCAAAATTTTTAATGAATTAGGGGTTCTAAAATTAGAGGATGTAGATGATGCCCAATTAATGCCTAAAAGTGAATCCAAACAAGTTCTTAATGGCTGGAGCCTCTACGAGCGGCAAAAATTGCAAAAGGAAATGGCTATAAGCAATACAAGTAAACCCTTTGAATTTTTAAAAGACAAACTTAAACAAGAGATAGATTCGTGGAAGTTTCCCCTAAATTTTATTGATTTTGAGGCTTCAACCGTGGCCCTTCCCTTTCATAAAGGGCAAGCTCCTTATGAAAAGGTTGTTTTTCAATTCTCACACCATATTGTAAATGAAAAAGGCGGAAGCATTGAGCATGCCAATGAGTATATTAATTTAATTCCTGGAGAATTCCCAAATTTTAAGTTTGTAAGAGCTTTATATAAGGCGCTAAGTAAAAATAGCGGCACGGTATTTCAATATTCGCCCTATGAAAACTCTACACTTAATCAAGTAAAAAGGCAGTTAGAAGAATCTAATGAGCCAGACAAGCAACAACTCATTAGCTTTATCAAATCCTTAACAACACCACCATCTGCTAAAGATTATAAAGGAGAACTTTGGAAGCCAAGCCGTGGTATGGTAGATTTATGTGAAGTCATAAAGGCCTATTACTATAACCCAAATACTAAAGGCAGTAATTCCATTAAAGAGGTTCTGCCTGCAATTTTTAAAACATCCTCGTTAATAAGAGAAAAATACAGTCGTAAAATCTCTGATATTAATATGTCTTCCAAAAACTTCTCCCCAAACTATATTTGGTTAAAAATGGAAGATAATGAGGTAATAGACCCATACAAAAATTTAGACAAACCATTTGAAGATTGGGATGTAGAAGTTGAGAGAAAAAGTGATATTGATGAGATTAATAATGGAGGTGCTGCCCTTACCGCATACGGGCTTAGCCAATACACAGATATGAGTGAGGATGAGCGTACAAAATTAGAAACAGGATTGTTAAAATATTGTGAGCTTGATACCCTAGCTATGGTTATGATATATGAACATTTAGAAGAGATCACAAGCCTATGAGCTATGCACCAGATCGTACATTATTAGATCGTGAAAGTTTGGTATTTCCCCTAAACTTTGTTTACTTTAAAGTTTGGTCACCAAATGTTTCAGACACCAATAATTACAATTTAAAGACTAACATTGGATTTCAATATTCTCACCATATATATCATCAAAATGGTACAATACAGCACGCCAACCAAACGTTAGTAAAAAATTCTAATTATTTAAATTTCTTTAGAGCTTTGCAAAATGCTCTTGAAGGTAATCAGGGCTCTGTAATAATGCATTCAGAAAAAGAAAATAAAATTATTAGTGCTATAGTTAATCAAATCTATGAATCAAATATAGAAGACCGTGCAGATTTATTTGTTTTTGGGCAAAGAATATCTAGGGGACAAATAACATCTTCGCCTATTGAATGGTCTGGCAACAGAGCAATGGTTGATATAATTTCAATGATTAACCAATATGGTAATAAAGGATTCAAAGCACTTGATACTTTAAGTCAAATAATAGCTCTAATTTTAAAAAAAAGTGAACAATTAAAAGAACAATACGCTGCGTTAATCACACAACTAAACTTAAATGACAGTAAAGGGTTAGCTGCGACTAATACAAGTAGTATTATTTGCGAGATACCATCGCTTTACACAAAATACTCACTATCACGCAAAGATGTTTTAAAACAGCTGTTATCTGGTTTTAAATTGCGCACACTCTCAATGGTCATCATATATAAATATATAGAAACACTAGACCATGAATGTATTTGAAAATATACAAAAAGAACTAATAGATTTAGTAAAAAGCAAACAGTCCTTACTCTATAGAAATAAAAGAAGAGACGCCTATAATTTGCCACCAGATAGATTGTTGCATGTATACCAAAATTACTTTACAGACATCCCAGTTACAGGAAATTATACTTTTAAATACTCAAAAAATGACGAAAATGATTTATTATTTCTTTTTCGTGTTTACTTTAAAATGTTTGTTGAACTTAATGATAGCCTAATGACTGTCTATAGAGAAATTCCAAGGCGTTTTAAGATCATCAAAGAGGTAAACAAGCAAAACCATAGGCATACCCCTAAGACGTTTGTTAAAAATTCTATTATGCACCTTTCAACAAGTGTTTATAGAACTACTAATTACTTGAACGGCATCCCTCTTGCTGAAAGTTTAGAGCCCGTTAAAGGAACAGATATAATACCAGCAACACAAATTAACTATCAATATATAAAACCTTATTAAATACAAATTTGCCCTACACTAGACTTTGTATATTAGATTTAGACCACTCACTGATATACGGCTCTTATGCCCCAACTGAAAAGACAGAATTATTATTTGATCACAGCCAATATTTAAAAGTTTATAAGCGACCATTTGTAGAAGAATTTATAGACTTTTTAAATCATTTTTACACGCATATTATTGTATATACAACAGCTAAGAAAGACTATGCAAATCGTATTTGTAATGATCTAGGCATTCATGCATTAAAAATTTTAACAAGACAAGACTGCAAACAAAAAAACAACACATATTACAAAATGTTTAAATCTGAATGGGCTAAAACGTACAACTCTATTCATATTGTAGATGATAGTCCTAATGTTTGGCTTGA
>Ga0206131_10006631_pt1 | contig 11790 bp, 18 predicted proteins | sample Helgoland_Spring_FD_148636 | JGI IMG/M metagenome (GOLD analysis project Ga0206131, IMG submission 148636) | Pelagic subsurface seawater microbial communities from Kabeltonne, Helgoland, North Sea - Helgoland_Spring_Bloom_20160517_1 | ecosystem: Environmental > Aquatic > Marine > Epipelagic ... | reverse complement strand
TGGATCCAACCTACTTCACGATTATTAGATTTAGATTTTACATTCTTAAATTTAACTAAATAGTTATAATGGTCTATCATTGCAAAATCAAAGTGTTCCCTTAAGATTTCAGTACGTGGTCCGAATAGATTAGGATTGGTAGCATTCTCATCAAACACAATCTTCTTAAAGTCCCCAGCATTCATGTTATACCATTTTTCGTATCCATACTTTCTAGCGAGTAGAAACATAAAGCTGGTAAACATCTTGTCTCCGTCTGAAAATCCTGTAGGGTCTATTTGATTTGGTATAGTTACTTTCATGTAGTTTGTTTATTAGTTTATATATTTTATTTTCTTAGTGATTCTCCTTTAAACTCCACGATGTCACACATTTCTTTTATACGATCTACAATTGGAATTCCATATCTTTCTTGTAATTCACTAAAACCTAAGTTACTAGAGAAATGAGTTTTATATCCTTGTTTAAATGCTTGATATCTTATAAAGATTAAGTCGTGCATAACTTTAATATCTTTATCAGAATACGAACTAACTGTAGTATCTTCTCTACCTAAATCATCTATATACATATCATGTATAGTATATTTTTGTAAGTAACCTCTACCGTGTTGTTGAACTAACATATTAATATCAATTGAACTACCAGCCCATTTAGATTTAAGATGTGGATCCATCGCTGTAGTTTTACCAGTACCATTAGGTCCGTATAAAAATAAACCTTTAGTTTGTTTTTTATCTGTTTTAAAGTACTCATCTACTATAAGATAAGCTTTGTGTTGTATATTAGTCATAGAACCCTCTGTTTTTATCTGTGAATGATTTTGCGTTTGTAACATTGTTTTTATTTATATTTTGTTTATTATTCTTTGTTTCTTCTGCGATTAACCATTTTTCACTAAAACATTCCTCTACAATATAGTTTTGTAACGATTTAATAAATCTAGGTTCATTAACAGTTGCTAGGTATCTTTTTAGGTTTGTTGCTGATAACTTAGCATTATCTTTAGTTAGTAGTTTAAACTTCTTTAATCCATGTTGTCGGTTACCTATTCTATTTGCAGGATAACTATCGACTATCTTAAAAAATATCTTACCATAATAATCTTCATCAGACGTTACGTCTAATATATTAGATATTTTAGTATTATTACTAGTACTATTATCCTGTTCACCTGTGACTACAGGTCTATGGTCATTTTTGACTATAGGTCTATGTTCATTTTTGACTATACCTATGTTCAAGAATATCTTACGCATTTCTATATGCTTAGTACCTTCTTTATAGATATTTTGTCTAGTTACAATTCCAATATCTTCTAATTCTTTAAGACATCTAGTAATAGTTGAAGTACTACATTTCATTACTTTTTCAAAATAACCATTAGTAGCGTAACAGTATTTTTTTTTATTCGCCAATACTGATACATGTCCATACAATATCATTGCTTTCGCTGTAATTTCTGAATCCCATACTTCTGCAGGGATATTCATGTAATAAGATTGTTCGTTCATTTTCTTTTTCATTAAACCATATAGTATTTTTCTTCTATTCTTCGGATTGCTCCGCGTTGAACTAAACCATTCAAGGTCCAGTTAATCTCTTTCCATCTCATATTAGCGCATTGCATTAAATAGTTAATATGTATAGGAGACTCGTCTAAGGTCGCTTTAAAACATTGACATAGTAATATGCCTTGTTCTAAAGATAATTCACCTCGTGATACAAGAGCATCAACCTGTGCTTTGTATTCGCTGAATGTTGGTAGATCTTCCATCTTAGTATATGTTTGTTTCTGGTAATTCGTAGTAACCTCTTTTAGGATTAAGTAAATATCCTTTTTGAATTAGACGTTTAGCGATCTTCTGCCATCCGTTTCTTGTAAATCCTAATTGTTTTGCACTTGTTGTTACGTTGACTCGTTCTACTCCTAATCCTTTAGCAGTTGAGATTTGTAGTAACACCAATTTCTCTGTTGGTGATACGTTTGGTAAATTAAAGATACCGTTGTTGAAAATGTTTTCCATGTTTTAAATTATTTATTTGTTTATGTATAGTTATTATACAAGATTATATATTAAAGTTTCATGGGAGTATTTCCCATTTTGGAAAATAAAGACAAAAAAAGACCCGAGCGTTAACCCGGGTCTCAAAATAATAATAATAAAAAAAATAAAATGAAAAACTTTCGGTTGGCGTACCTTATGTTAATCAGGTATTATATATCTAGTTTTATTTTTGTTTCAGCTTACGATAATAATTTTACCGCTACTACTCCTTGACCAGCTAATTGTTGGATCAAGTTGTCGTGTCCTAAGTCTAAGATGTCTACTCCATCTGCATCTCTGTTATAAGGTGCAAGTGAAATAAGATCTAGACCTTGAGTATGCAATGGAAGTGCTCCACCTAAGTAAAGTGCTTCGCTTACGTAAAGCTCTACTGCTGATTGTAATTGAGTTCCTGTAGGATTATCTACTACAGATACTCTACCGTATGCGTTATCTACTGAAAAACCTTGAACGGTAATAATTGGTGTTGTGAATTCTAATGCCATAATTTGTATTTGTATTTAATTATATATTTGGTTTAATTTATGTTATAACTAGTGTTCCGCCATTAGCGACTGTTAGTTTATATGCAGTTCCATCAGGTGAATACATTGTAATTCCTCCACCTACTGTTTGTGTTTCTAATTCTCTAACTGATACAGTGTCTACTATATTAGCTACTATTTCACGACCTAGGGAAACTGCTCCTATTGCTGTTGATGTAGATAAGGTTCCGATTGCAATTCCATCTGCTGCAGTTACTTTATCTATTGTTGAACTAGCTGAACCGATTCCGATTGCTCTGTCTGCTCCTGATGGAATATTACTGTTGTGTGTTCCCGCTGCAAAGTTAATAGCATTAGGTGCACTAACTGCTCCAATTCCTACTTGTGATGCAGCCATTGCAATTGAACTTGCAGCTCCTGATAGGATTCTAGTATAATTTCCAATTGCTACACAGTTTGAAGAATTGATAGTTACTTGTCGGCCAATTCCTACTGATCGAGTTGCTGCTGATGTAATACTAACGTTTTCTCCAGACATTCCGATAGATTGATTTGCTTCAACAGTTGCAGCGTTTCCATACGCTGATGCTACATTACCAATCGCTCTCGCTGAACGTCCAATTGCTTGTGCGGGTCCTGATACCGATACCGCTCCTTGACCGATTGCGATACAATCTTGGCCGGCTTGACCACCAGAACCAATATAGATTGCTTCGGATCCATCTGCAATTCCACCATTTCCTAAACAGATACTATTAGTTCCTGATGCATCCGGTGCGTTCGATGTTAAGAAATCTGCTGACTGCATTGAGTCTGTACCAGATCCTGATACTAGACCTCCAGATACTAAACCTGTTACAGTTGCTCCGGTAAAATCTACTCCACCATTAAAGCTAATTCCTGTTTGTGATGCTGTTAGTGGTAAGTTATTACCAATTCCATCTGTTAATGCCTTTTCAGTTCCTACACTTAAGGCTAAGTTATCCGTAGTCTTAATAAGACCGGGATAGGTTAAGTTAATTTGTTCGTTTGTTAACGTGCTCATATGATTAATTTATTTTAAGTTACGATAAAGTTTTGTTGTTCTATTCCTGCAATACTATATTCATTAGCAGTTGGGAAATATTCTGGTAATACGTTAGTTCCGTTTTTCTCTATTGAATAACTAGTATATTGTCCGTATGTTGGGTTATCACTTATTCCAACTCCTAAAACTCGATATTGAACTCCTAATTCTAAACTAATCTCTCTTTCTACATCTACTGTAGTACCACTATCGTCGTTATTATAGAAGTTTATTCCATATATTCCAGGTGTTGCACCATAAGGTCCTGTATCTGATTTATAAAAAGATCCTCCACCAAAGGTTGGATTTCCATTATACTCTATTGATTGCCATACCTCTGGTCCGGTTGAAACTAGTTTTTGAATTACAATCCAAGAGTATACCCATGCTAAACTCCAACTAGTATTCATAACAATTTGAACATTTACTGCAGTTGAAATAACATTTATAGATCCTACAAACGGTGTACTTTCTAATCCAGTTGCACTATCTTTACATATAATATCTACTGAATATGCTGTTCCTGGTGATGCTACTCCTGGTAGTGGATTGGTAACATCGATACTCCATACTCCTGCTCCATCTGCTTGAGATACGTATTCTTCATTATCAATTGTTAAGTTTATAAAACAAAGTGCTTGACTTGTTCCAGTAAAGGTTGGTGTTGCAGTACTTACAGATCCACCGTCTTGATCAAACGTAGGAGTTGTAGGTGCTGTTCCGGTTCCCCAATCAGATGTTTCTAATTGCCATTCGGTAGTTGTTAAGTTCCAGATTAAATCGGTAGGTACTGCTCCACATCCTATTAAGATTGCGTTTGCCCATGTTCCATTGATTGGTTCTGTTTCTCCATAGTAATTAGCTAATGCTATTAACCATGAACTATTTAATGGTTCTGTTATTCCTAAATTATTACAGTGTCTTTGTAACCAAGACCCGTTTAGTGGTTCAGTACTACCTTGCCATATCGCGATTGCGCTTATCCATGAACCTCCTGTTGGTTCTGTAATAGCACCACCACTAATACATTCGGCATATAATCTTATTGAATTTGTAATATCCATATATTATAAATATAATTGTTTTGTTATTTGTTAGATCTTAATTTAGACACAGCATCTATCACTCCCTGAGTCCCTATATACACTGCTGCTATAGTAACCCAATCTCCTGAGTTTAAAGTCCCTGAGAACAACCCAAAACATGCTACTACAAATACTGAAAGTTTTTTTGATATAAAGTTATTTAAAAATTTGTCTAGTCTTGCTTTCATTCTTTGCAAAGTATGTTTTTAGTTTACTAATATTTAAATCAGTCTTTTTATTGGCATGTTGAGCAGTCTGGGTCACAGTCTGTCCCACAATCCTTGTAGATCCATAAGTCATTTCTTCTCGGTATATTAGTTTGTAATCCACTAAAGTAAGTGTTTTGTTTATTAGGTGCCATTCCAATAGTATTCCATGTTCTATAAATAGGAAACATATTAGGATAATCTTTTAAGAATTCTTTCATTCTCTCATCGTAAAATTGTGCAGTATCTAAAGCGGTTTCTCTTAAATACTTTAATTCTTCTAATGTAGTTCCTGTAGTTTCTTCTGATGCTCCTGATACAATTCCTTTTTCAACAAACTTGTATTTTAAGTTAGGCATAATAAGATATAAAGCATACTGCATTAATGCGGGTCCTACGTAGTCTCTTAAGAAGTCTGATTCATCCGTTGTTAAATCATTTAATCTAACACCTTCTTTAAGTCTGTTAAAGAAAGGGGTTCCTAACGTGTCTTGTATGTATATCTCTTGTGCGTTTAATATTGAAGGAGTTAGTACATCAATCCTAATATTATTATCCAGACTTGTCCAGTCTTTCATTCTTTGTTCGCTTACGAGTAAAACTGTATTTGCTGCCATTATTCGTTAATTTCTATGTTTGTGTCTGCTAAATCGTCTGGGTTTCCAGCGGCTAAATCTTCAATTATTCTATTTGGTATAACTTCAATGTTAATGTTATATCCTGATAATTTTAAAATGTAACCAAATGATGTAGTTATTTTCTTTCTTTTAGGTTCTACAACAGTTCCTTCAAAGTGTGCGTAAGCAACTTTAATTTCATCTGCATTGGAACTAAAACCAGTTGAATCTTTAATTCCTACAAGTGCTCCTGACGTTATCCTGTGAGCAGTTAATATTCTACTAGTAATCCTTTCTTCTAATGTGATATAGTATTCATCATTAGTTGCTGCGATTGGAGTAACTTCTGGAGTTGTATCTGCATCTCCAAATGATAAAAAGAATCTACCAGCATTCTCTTCTCCAGAAAACGTATCCTCTATCTCCTTGTAAACTTCCCGTCTCCCCTCAGGTGTAGGAATTCCGTTTCTCATAGAGATGAAGAGTGATGGTGCTAGACCATTTGAGATATTATTAACGTGGAAACGAGCTACTTTAGAATCAAGTACGATATCATTTGTCGCAGCTACATAAGTAGGTAGAGGATATACGCTATTTCCTGGGGTATAATTAAAGTAATAAAAGATCTGTGATGCATTATCTCCTTTATTATCAGTAGGATCAAACGATCTATAAGGTATTTCTTTGTATTTTCTTAAGTTAGACCAATCTGATGAGTAGTAATACTCTTCAACTTCATCTTCTTCATTCTCTTTACCACTTCTTACTTTTGCAAATGGTAAGTGATACATTTCTGAGATTGCTGTTCCTTCTTTATTCCAGATAACGTTTAAGGCGTATCCTTGGTATAGGGTATAATCTAATGTAATCTTTTCAAAGATATCATCGATAGTCTCTCCTTGTGTGTTTATGTACTCGTCTCCTATCATATCAATACCTTTTCCAAAGATACCATCTTTAATAGCTTGGATTGCAGTATGATGAATTGCAGATGAATCGTACATTTCAATTAGTTTTTGAGGATATAGATTATCTTCACCATAATACATGTAATCTTTATTACGTATCTCCTTAATAACAGGTAAAGCTGGTGCTGCAAATTGAGCTCCGATTACTGAATACATTCCTTCGTTTTGATTTGGTAATTTCTTCTTCATATTTTAGTAATTTGGTCTATAGAATACTTTAGACTCTCTATTTTCTGTTTCTGGGTTTGCGATAAAAGGAATTGATCCGTTAGTTCCTCCTGGTGAAGTTACTATTTTAACATATCCTTTTTCATATGATACTCCATCAGCTTCTATTGAGTAATAATAAACTCCATTCTTATGTTGATCCTTAAAGTCTACAGGGAATGTAATTTCAATCTCACTGTATCTATCATTTTGTTCTAGTAGTGTTCCTACAAGTACTTGAGGTTCTCTAGAGTAACCACTAGTTAAGACAAAGTCAAAAGTTGCAGGTACTGATGTATTATTAATAGAAACAATCTCAATAGTTTGGTTTACAGTTATAGTCATGTGTTTAGATTGTGTTTATACTATTAAATATAGAAACTTTGTTAATTGTATTTTAAATATATATCTCTATTTTTGAAACAAAATCTCACTACTACAATATAACTTGTAAGTTTCCAAGCCTGAAGCGGTATAGAGAGACCAGTAAACACAAAGAAACCCTATCTAATTAAAGATAGGGTTCTTAGTTTCTAGAGAAAGTTAATACTATGCTTCTACTATCGATCCATCGATTTCGAACATTGGATTAGCTTCTATTCCTTCAATTGTAATCTCGTATCCTGATCTATCTTGATATGCGACTCCTGAAGTAGAAGTTGCTGTCTGACCATAAGCTCCTCTTTCAAGACCTATTGACCAGTATTTACCATTGTTATCTTTTGCTACTACAACCATATTAGTTGCTTGAAACATCAATTTTAATTGATCTCTTGTTGATGCTTGCAATTGATTTAAAACCATGATCGCTGTTTGAGCATATGTCACAGTTCCCTGTGCTACGTCTCCTGTTGCTGTTTCTGAAATACTTGAACTAGTTCTAGGTGTTTCAAATTTAAAAAAGTCTGCTGGTACTAAAGCTGATCCTCCTACAGTAATTGCAGATACTAAACCTGCTGCTTCTGTGAATGATTCTACTGGACCGTTTGCTATAAAAATAGCTTCTAAACCTCCCGAATTTGAACTACAACCGTTAAGTACTCCAGCATTTATGTTACTACATGCCATAATTGTATAAGTTGTTTTTTGGTTAAATAATCTAGGACCAACTTAATGATCCTAGATTAAAGGTTTAATTTATGCTAGGTCGTTAGTAGCAAACAAGTTAACTTGTCCAACTCCTACTCCTAATCTCCATGCTGCTCTGAATTTCATGATATCAGCTCCTTGGTCGTAAAACCATACGAAGTTATCTAATTCATCTTGTAATCCTGTTGCTGCTAAGATCATTTTTCCAGGTCCAGCGAATACGTAATCGCTCGATACTAATCCTGAAGACTTAACACAAGTAATGTTAGTTCCTGGTAATACTAAAATATCGTTACCAGATACTGAATCAAAGTGGTATAAGTTCTGTGCTACTAAAGCTCTAGTTAAAGTTCTGTAGTTAGCTGGAGACATTGCCATGATTAAATCGTCTCTGTCTTTTACTGACTCATCAATTGCGTCATAGATATCTAATGCTTGATCAACAGCGTTTGCTACTGTCCAAGCTGCAGCTCCTGCAGGTACGTTAGCACCGTTAGCTCCTGTAATTTGAGCTTTGATTCCTGGAGTTGCTCCGAATCCGTTGATTAAGAAACCTTCATTGTATTTAGTTAATTTCTCAGCGTACTGGTTTGAAAGGATTTCCTCGAATGGGATAGAATCGTTTCCAGTTCCAGCTGACATAAATGCCGATTGGTATACTGAACGTAAGTCTTCTGGACAAACTTCAGTTTTTGACTGTAAAGACTCGATAGTTACATTTACTTGTGTGTAAGTAATTTCACCGTCTGGAGTAAATCCACATGATAAAGCAGATACTGGTAAGTCAGCGTCTACTAAGTTAATAGCTACAGATCCTGAAGAGTATCCAGTTCTTAAGTCTAGGTATTGTAATAAGTCAGTAGTTAAAACCGACTTTGCAATTATCTCGTTTGATAATTGATCTGTGTAAGCAGGTAAAGCTGCTACGTTAAATCCAAATGCCATAATATTTAGTTTTTTGTTTTTGTTTGGTTTATTTGTTCTTTAGTTTTCTTAACATGTCTAACTTAGCCGCCATTTTAGCGTTTTTGTCTTCCATGATTTCTTTGAAAGTGTTTGTAGTCACTTTAGGTGCTGCAGGTTGGTTAGCAACAACTTCGAATCTTTCAGTTAATACTGATAATTCTTTCTTTAATTCTTCAATTACTTCTGCTTGAGGTTGGATCATTTCAGCGATAGCAGCGATAAGACCTTCAGCATCAAATGCTTCTTTCTCTTCTACTTTCTCTTCCTCTTCTAATTCTACTTCAACTTCTTCTTCCTGTACAGGTTCAGCGTCTTCAGCTTGAATATCAGAGATTTCTCCGTTTTCTCCTACAGTAATAACTTGTCCGTCAGTTGTTTCATGCATTCCCGCAGGTGCAAATGGATCTTCATCAGCTCCCTCTCCAGCTCTTACAAATAAGATTGCTCCTACTTCTAATTCACCTTCAGTGTAAACTTGTGTTCCATCTACTAATGTTGCTTCGGCCATTTTAACCTCTACAACAGCTTCCTGAGCTCCTAACATAACTTTCAACTTTGTAATCACATCGTTAACGTTCATATTAATATAGTATTGTTTATTTATAAGGTTAATTCCCTATAGTTATAAATATATATCGGTCTCTTATTGACCAAACCGGTGGAATGTGGAGAAACCGGTGGAATTACCCCCTACCCGGGGCGCGCGTTCTTTATTATAGAAGACCAGTCCCTTATCTATAATCATTATAAATAGGACCTTCAGTGAAAATAAATCACAAAAAGTTTTTTTGTTTGAATAATAAGTGTTATATTTACTATATAATAATAACTTAAACAAATAAAAATGAACAACGAAAATCAAATTGCGCAACTCTTCAACATTGGAAATTACTTAAATGAAATTTATCCTGATGCTTCAACTAAAGACATTACAAGACTAATTTGTGATGTCTATGAAGAAGACTTCGACGAAGAAGTATCTGACGAAAACGTGGACCTTATCTATAATCATTATAAATAGGACCTCTAGTGAAAATAATTCACAAAAAGTTTTTTTATACCAAATAAAAGTATTATTTTTACCTAGTAATCAATTAATAATAACAAATAAAACAAACAAAATGAAAAACATCAAAACAATTACAATCGGAAAAGACGGAACACCAATCACTAATCGTTACAATGGTTCATTCCATCCAATCGAACACACATCAACAGATGGTCGCGACTACTCAATGACAATATGGAATTGGTATTATGAAAGTGTTCAATATCTTTTCGAAGATGTGGAAGATGAAGACTTCACAGACGCAATGTCAAATGAAGCTTGGGAAATAACTCTTGAACAATTCGAAGATTGTGGAGTAGAACTAATAAAAGAATAATAATAATGCCGATATATAAGATATGGAGGAACTAAAGAGACTAGTAAACGAAAGGGGACCCAATGTGGTCCTCATTCGTTTTTTTAGGAATATACAAACTGATTGGGAAAACGCGAAGAATCCTGGTAGTATCGAGTCGACTACTATTATAGATTACTTAAGAAAAGAATGTGGAATCGATCCTCAGTTAGTTTATAATAGTGTAAAAAAACCTAAAGGAGATTACAATTGGGTTAGATACACTGAGGTAGACTGGGGAGATGTAGATGTATGTATTCACCAGTTACAGAACTATATGTTGTTCGGTGGTGTCTGGATGGATCAGGATATCTTTACGATGAGAGACTGGAATGTAGACTATAAGGGATTAAACCTACTCCTATACACAGACCCTCAAATCTTATGGACTAATCCTTTTAAGTTTATGATTGAGAATGGTAAGAATAAGTATATTACCCGATCTGATAGAAACGTAGAGGTAAAGTTAACATATGATTGTCCTCCCGAGATGGTAGATTTATTCCAATCCAAAGAAATAGAAGGTTTATATGTAGGTCGAGATTGGGATAAATTCCGTAGATTAGCGAAAGATAGGATTAATCCACATGTCGTATGGCCCCAGAGGGTTCACCATATAGATTTAGTTGGTAGTATTATAAAGAAACTAACTTCTAGGGTCAAGGGAACACCTCTCTTTGACTGGGATAATAAAAAGGTATTTGATATTGTCTACTATGGAAGTAACCGTGGAGGGTATCGTAATAAACAAATAAAACGTTTGTTAAATAATCAAGATCTTAGTAAGTTATGGATTGGTTGGAATCCTAATTATCCTAACTCTACTCATGTTGAATCTCAAAACGGAGATGGACTTGAATACTATTTAGGTCAATCTAAATTAAGTCTAGTAATTGGAGATGAAATCCACAATGATAACTTCTTTACTTATAGGTTATTTGAGAATGCGATATACGGATGTCTCTCTGTTATTTGGGAACCTTATGATAGTGAACATCTTTATTTCCCGGGAATTCCACAGTTTTATGTAAATTCCACAGAGGATATTGTGGAATTACTAAAGTGGTTAGATGAAGATCCGAAGAGATATACTGAGTGTCTAAAAATACAAACAGATAATATTTTGAAACAATCCTAAAAACACAAGTATAATAATTGTATTAATTTTTGGATTTTAAATAAAGATCAGTAGCTTAGTCCCCTACTGGTCTTTTTTCTTTCTCTTGATTTCGTAAATCCTTACTATATTGAAGGTGATACCAGTTATTAACAAGATTAGTGTAAGGCCTTCATTCCATCCCATTACTACACTTCCTGTTCCTAACACTGTTACCATATTTGCTGCTGTATCTTTTGTTTCTTGTATCATTATTTCTTTGTAGCGCGTTCAATGAATTGACCAGTGATACTGAATCCATTTAACTCTTTGTTTTTGATTTTATTCCAAGTATCTTCGTTATTAATCTTATAACTTACCATCCATGTTCCTTTAGGAATATCAAATCCGTATTTCTTAGACTTATCCATTTCCGGATCTTCTACGATCCAAGACTCTAAGAGTGTGTTCTCTTCAACTAAATTATCGTCATGATTAATATCAGTATTGTTATGATTGGATTCCTCTAAGAA